>OIFS01000010.1_pt1 | contig 245986 bp, 213 predicted proteins | sample 1582131 | NCBI WGS metagenome assembly OIFS01 (sample SAMN07501065, study PRJEB24779) | human gut metagenome | isolation source: stool | host: human infant | place: USA: Pittsburgh, PA | reverse complement strand
GGGGATAAATGTTTTTCGCAAACTCATTGTATTCTCAAAGGTTGAAAAGAGCAATGTTCATTTAACTTAACAGATCGTAAAATATCATAGGGGGGATAAAGAATGAATAAAAGGAAAATAGGAGCTTTGCTCTGTGGAATTTTTATTGCAAATTTCATAGGAAGTTCTGCTACGATTACAGTTAAGGCAAAGGATAAAGTTGATGATTTTAAAGAAGAATATGTGAACTTAGCTTTGGAAAAGGATGTAAAGGTTTCAAGTTTGGAATCTGCTAATAGTTGGAAAGGAGATAAGACAGTAGATGGAGACTATATTACGGAAGATTCAAGATGGTCAAGTGGAGAGGTAACTTCAACTAATCCACAATGGTTAGCTGTGGATTTAGGAGATGAATATGTTATAGACCATTTAAATATAAGATGGCAAAACTTTGCTTATGCAACTGAGTTTAAGATTCAAAAATCTTCAGATAATAAGAATTGGACTGATATAACAGTCATTTTAACTAATCCTTTAGGTAAAAATGAAGAGGATAGAAATAAAGTCAATAGAATAGATTTAGAAAAGGAAGAAACAGCAAGATATATAAGAGTATTAATAACTAAGAAAAATCAATGGAAGAGCGTAAGTATTAGAGAATTTGAAGTTATGGGTTATAAACTTTTTAAGGGGAACGTAGCTGAAGGTAAGGAAACAAAGGCATCTGCTGTAGAAAATAATAATTCAAATTGGGGAGCTAATAAGGTAGTAGATGGAGATAAAACAAGTGATGATTCTAGATGGTCAAGCCCTTCCATGCCAGTTATACCTACTGATGATAGTCACCAATGGGTTTATATTGATTTTGGGAAAAATCTAGATATTGAAAGTGCAAAGATTCATTGGTACAAAAAGGCCTTTGCAGAGGACTATAGCATTGAAGTTTCTGATGATGGTAAGAAATGGAGAGAAGTTAAAAAGGTAACTCATGATTCAGGAAATGATATGAATATGGTTGATGAGATAAAATTTGATAGTAAAGAAAATGCTAGATATTTAAGAGTTTATATAAGAGAGAGAAATGCTAATGCATATAATAATGTCTCTATACGTGAGATAGAAGTTTTGGGAGAGGAAAAAATAGTACCAGATTTTACTCCTTCTTTAGAACAAATTGCAAATGGAATAACCTCTCTTCCAGAAGTGACTATAAGTGACGAAATGATTAAATTGCCAGAAGTGCCTGAGGGATTTGGAATTGAATTAAAAGGAAGTGAATTTGAAAATGTAATAACTCACGGAGGAGAAATTACTGATTCCAATATAGTTGATAGAGATGTAAGTTTATTATTTGAAATATATAAGGAAGATGAGCCAGAAAAGACTGTGGAAAAAAGTTTAACACTAACTGTACCAGAAAAAACATCTTTAAATGAGGAATTTTTCCCTAAGGTGGATAATGGAAATAAAGAACCAAAGGTTATTCCAAGCCTTCAAGAATGGTATGGGTTAGAAGGAAACTTTAATTTAACAGAAGGGTCAAGGATTTTAATTAATGATAAAAATAATGTTGACTTAATGAAAGTTGCTAAGCTTTTTAATGAAAGTTTAAAGGATTTTAAGGGAATTGAATTAGAAATAGTGGAAGTTTCTTCAGATGAATCAGTTAAAGAAGGTGATATTTATATAGAGTCTCAGCTAGAAGATAAATATGAGGTTGGTAAAGAAGGATACTTTACGCAAGTTCAAGATTCTATAAAGATTTATTCAAGTTATTATACTGGTGCCCTATATGGTACAACCACGTTACTTCAAATATTATGGCAAGATGAAAATCATAGTTCTATTCCATGTGGAGTTATAAGAGATTTCCCTAAGTATGAGGTTAGAGGAGCTATGCTTGACGTGGCTAGAATGCCAATGAGGATGGAGTTTTTAGAGGACTATTCAAAGATATTATCATGGTATAAGATAAATGAATTCCATATTCATTTAAATGATAATCAGTGGGCTCCTCAAGGTACTAATTTTAATAAACCTGAAAATTGGGACTCAGTTTATAATGCATTTAGACTCGAAAGTAAAAATCATCCTGGATTAAAGCCTAGTAATGATGATTTGAATGATCCATATTACACTCAAGAAGAATTTGTGAACTTGCAAAAAGATGCAATGAATAGGGGAATGGAGGTTGTTCCAGAAATAGATACTCCTGCACATTCACTTCCTTTTACAAAATATAATAGGGAAAAAGGAACACCAATAAATTCAGAAAAGTATTGGTTTGATCATATTGATATAGATAATCCAGAGGGAGCTAAATTTATAAAGGGATTATTTGATGAATTTTTAGATGAAGAAAATCCTATTTTCTTGGGAGATACAGTTCATTTAGGAATAGATGAATATGATACGAGAGTTGGAGACAAGTTTAGAAAATATGCAGCAGATATGTCTCAATATTTAATAGATAAAGGTAAAACACCTAGAGTTTGGGGTTCTTTAAAACCATTTGGTGGAGAAACAATGCTACCAAAGGATACAATTATAGATGTTTGGAGCTTAGGATGGGAAGATCCTAAAGCTATAATTGATGAAGGTTATAAATTAGTAAATGTTCCTCAACCATATACCTATATAACACCATCAAGATGGCATAAGGATTTTATGGATACTCAATATGTATATAATAATTGGGAGCCAATTCAGTTCAATGGAAATACATCTTTACCTTTAGGAGAGCCTAATCTTTTAGGAGGAAAAATGGCAATTTGGGGAGATGAATCAATGGAAGGAATAGTTGAAATGGATTTACATGAAAGATTGCTTCCAGCTGTTGCAACTATTGGTGAAAAAACATGGAGAGGAAATAGAGAAGATAAAGATTACACTGAGTTTATGAAAACATTTAACTCTCTTGATGAAGGACCTAATACTGAAGTTTCAAGAGAAGTTGAAAGTAAGAGTGATATTGTTTTAGAATATGATTTTAAAACTTCAGATGGAAGAGATGCTAGTGGTAATTCATATGATGGAACAATTAAAAATGGAGAGGTTAAAGAAGAAGAGTCAAATAAATATTTAGGTTTAAATGGAGAAACAGTAATTGAAACTCCTTTAAAAGCAATAACTTATCCATATACAGTTTCCTTTGATCTTAAGGTTGAAGAATTAGGTAATATAATGAATATTTTCTCAGGTTATGAGGGAAAGTTAAAAGTTTTAGAAGATGGAACTTTATCAATAAGAAGAAGTTTTTATGAACAAAATTTTGATTACAAACTACAAAAAGATAAATGGACAAATATAACTTTAGTTGGTACTTTTGAAAACTTAGCTTTATATGTTGATGGAAAATTTGTTCAGCAACTTCATAGTTATAGAAAGCATGATAATTCTATAGTAAGTGGGCAAGAATTTTATACTACTTTCGTTCTTCCACTAGAAAAGATAGGAGAAGGACTAAAGGGAGGAATAGACAACATCAAACTATATAATAGAGTATTATCTGATGAAGTTATAGGAGGAGAAAAGAATTCTAAAGTCAATTTAGCTTGTGGGAAGGATGCATATTCTTCTTCAAATGATTTATTATACACAAATGAGTGGAGAGCAATAGATGGTAATATTAAAAATGAAGGCTCTAAATGGGTATCAAAAAATTCTGATAATCAATGGCTTATGGTTGATTTAGGAAAAGTTACTGATATAAATGAAGTTTTAGTAAGATGGAATAATCCAGCAAGTGAATTTTCAATTGAAATATCAGAAGATGGTGAGAACTGGAGTAAGATTTCAAGTGTAACTAATAATTTAGAAAATATTAATAGTATAGATTTTGGAAAAGAAAAGGCAAGATATGTAAGAGTAAATTGTACTAAGAGAACTAATAATTCTCCATATTCAATTCTTGAATTAGAGGTATATGGTGAACAAGAAAAAGCAGATAGTTTACAAGGAGATTTTAATGAAAATGGAAAGGTAGACTTAGGAGACTTAGCGTTAGCATCTAAGTATTATGGAAAAGAAAAAGAAGAATGGGATTTAGATGGAGATAAGATTATAGGTGAATATGAAATTAACTTTATATCAGAAAAAGTTTTAGGTTAAATTAAAAAGAATTAAATTAAGAGTTGGGATGTATTAAAGGTAAATATGAAAACTTATAAAAGTGTTTATTTATGAGTTTTATTGACTGGTTGCTTTTATATATCCCTTTTAAGTTTCTACATTGTATCGATTCTATTGGTGATTTTGAATAGTTGTGTTATTTTTTTATACAAGAGAAAAATGAGAGTGTTTGGAGGAATGAATTATGAATTGTAATAAAACTATTTATACACCAGGTCCTACTAATTTAAGAGAAAATGTAAGAAGAGCAAGAGCTTTAAAAACTACAAATCCAGATGTTGATGTGGATTTTGTTGAGTTTTATAAGGAAACTTGTGATAGATTTGGAGAAATTATAAATACTAAAAATGATTGCTATATACTTTCTGGAGAAGGAATTTTAGGGTTAGAAGCTGCTTGTGCATCCTTAACTGAAAAAGGAGATAAGGTTTTAGTAATTGATAATGGCTTATATGGAAGATGGTTTGATGGTTTTGTAACCATGTATGGAGGAGAGGTAACTTATTTTTCAGGAGATTATACTAAAGAGATTGATGTTGAAGCTTTATCTAAGTTTTTAGAGAATAATAATGATTTTAAATATGCTACAGTTGTTCATTGTGATACTCCAACGGGGGTATTAAATCCTATTGATAAAATTTGTCCATTACTTAAGAGTTATGGAATTTTGACAGTTGTTGATTCTGTCTCTGCTATGGTAGGAGAAGAATTTAAGGTGGATAAATGGCAAATTGATATAGCCCTAGGTGGATCTCAAAAGGCATTTTCAGCAGAGCCAGGACTTACTATGGTTAGTATAAGTGATGATGCAAGAAAGGTTATGGAAAATAGAGAAACACCTATTATAGGTTTTTATTGCAATTTGAATATATGGAAAAATTATTACAAAGATAAGTGGTTCCCATATACAATGCCAACAAGTGATATTATTTCTCTTAGGGTTGCTATAGATAACATTCTAGAGGAAGGAAAAGAAAAAGTTATTGAAAGACATAGAAAAATTGGAGAAGCAACTAGAAAGGCAGTAAAAGAATATGGGCTAGATTTATTCTTAAAAAATGGATATTCAAATACAGTTACAGCTGTGGAAATACCAGAAGAAATAGGTGCTTTAAACTTAAGAAACCATCTAAATAAAAAATATAATGTACTAATGTCAACATCTTTAGATAAATATGAAGACAAATTATTAAGAATTGGACACATGGGAGAAAATGCAAATATAGAAGATATAACCTATGTCCTAAATGCTATAGACAAGGCTTTAAAAGATTTAGGATTTTCAAGTGAAAAACAATTAGATAAATTATTTACAGAAAATATTTAATAGGTTTTACTAAAATAATTAATTTGTATTTAAGTGCTTAATAAAGGAAATATTATACCTTTATTAAGCATTTTTATGTTTGTATAAATTTAACAGTAGATTTAAAGTTCTGATATAAAAAAATGATATCATGTAGAAAATGAAATAGTAAGGAGAGTTTTCAATGAAATCAAAGAGAGTGATAGTGTACTCATTAATTGGAATAGTTTTATTTTCTATAGTCATTTTTATTGGATTTAAGTTAAAAGATGAATCAAATAAAAAAACAAGTAACTTTGAAAAAATTTTAGAAGTAAATAGAAAATTAGAAAAAGAAAATGAATTAAGTGGAGGTTTTCCATACACACTAGAGTTTTTAGATTACAATATAACCATAAATTCAGTAAAAGTATTTGAAGACTATGCATTATTTGATTATTCAGTAAAAAAGATTGATGGAGGATATATAAACAGTACAGATGTTAATATTACTGGAAATGTTAACTTTAAAGGGAGAGAATTTTATATATCTTCAAATGATGTTGAAAGAAGATGGGAATATTCTAGTGTACGTATTATTTCAACTGGACAAATAATTGCTAAAGAAAATAAGGATTCACCTGCAAATTTAAGCTTTTCAATTAATGCTAGATCAGCTGATGGTAGTTATATAGCGAAGTCTGTATCCATAAAAGAAGAAGTTTATTTAACAGATGAAGATTATTTAAGTTTAAATAAAAAAATTACTTTTGATAATGTTGATTTTGAAATTCGTAGTTTATCAAATTTTGAATTTGGTTCATTACTGTATATTTTTGTTGGTAATAAGGATGAAGAGGAATGTAAAAGAATTGCAAATCAATATTCCGTAAAGTTAATAAGTGGAGATTATGAAAGAAGTTTTGATTTAGAAAAATGGGTTGGGTTTACTGAGTTAGCCATAAGAAAATATAGTAGTATTGATGAAAGATATAATAAGGATTCAAAGCATGATCAGTTTTATATGTCAAGAATGTTCTATAACTTAAATGAAGTCCATAGAGATAATATGGAAGTTTATTTAATTAATAATAGAACTAAAGAGGAAATACGTATTATATAAAAGCTTAATAAATTGAAATTATTTATAGATTTTTTAATTCAACCTTACTATGTATTTATTAATGAGAAGTTTGTTTTATTTTAGCTAAAAATTTTAACTTTAAATTTAGAATATAAAACCTCAAAAAGGGAAAAATTAAATTGTATTGATGTTTATTAGAAATAAGATCGATAGACTATAAAATTAAATTTTGAGGTGGAGTTCATGGATTTAAAAGGAAGTAAAACAGAAAAGAATCTTTTAACAGCCTTTGCTGGAGAGTCACAAGCTAGAAATAAATATACTTTCTATGCAGAGAAAGCTAGAAGAGAAGGATATAATAAGATAGCTGATATCTTTGAAGAAACTGCTCATAATGAGATGGCTCATGCAAAGATTTGGTTTAAATTTTTAAATGATGGTACAGTTGGAGAAACTTTAGATAATCTAAAGGATGCAGCTGGTGGAGAAAACTATGAATGGACAGATATGTATGCTGAGTTTGCTAAGGAAGCAAGAGAAGAAGGTTTTAATGAAATAGCATTCATATTAGAAAAAGTAGGAGAAATAGAAAAGCACCATGAAGAAAGATATTTAGAATTATATAATCTATTGAAGAATGGTGAAATATTTAAAAAAGATGAAAAACAATTATGGAGATGTCAAAACTGTGGATTTATTTTAGAATCAACAGTAGCACCAGAAAAGTGCCCTGTTTGTCATCATCCAAAAGCATACTTTGAACTAGTTTGCGATAAATTCTAATTATAGTATTTAATAAGGATTAAATTATATTGTTTTATAGAATTAACTTCTTCCGCAAATTAGCATATTACCTATAAAAGACTTATTTTAATCCTTTTTAAATAAATTGAGATCAAGGTTTAGGTTTTAAGATTTCTTCCTATCCTTGGTCTTATTTATTTTATACCTTTTTTATTTCTAGGATAAAAATTATTTTTAGAAGAAAAGTTTAAAATATAAAATTAAAAAGTTTTATTTGAATTTAATTTTAGTTATTTAAAGAATATAGAAATTAAACTGTTAAAAATATAATCTAAATTTAAAAGTTAAAATTATAATTTAAGAGATTTTAAATTGAATTTCAATTATTAAAAATATGAACTATAAAACTAATATTTGTCCACTTTACACTTAATTGCTTATAAGATATCTTTAAAATAGAGAATTTAGATGAATCGAAAGAAAAGAAGCCCATTAATTTAATTATTAAGGTAGGATTCTAAAGATTTATTTTATGATTTTTAAATTTATCAAGGGGTGAGATGAATGTTATTTCAGATAAATGAACGCAAGAATATTGTAAACGGTTTGTGTGAGAAGCTAGAAAAGGCAATATACAATGTGGTTGCGCCTTTAGAAATAGATATGTATATAACTAATGAGCCAGTAAGTTATGAAAATAGACTAACTGGAGAGCATAAAAAAGGAATTATAGGAGAGTCTTGGGGAGAACTTTGGGACTGTGGTTGGTTTAACTTTAAGGGAGAAGTACCTAAAAGTTATGAAGGAGAAAAGATTGTCCTTTTAATAGATATAAGTGGGGAAGCCTTTGTGGTAGATAAGAATGGAAATCCTATGAGAGGGCTTACAACTTTAAATTCAGAGTTTGATTTAAGCTTAGGAATGCCAGGTAAGAGAGAGGTTCCTATGTTTGAGAGAGCTGAAGGTGGAGAAGTTATAGATATATGGGCAGATTGTGCATGTAACGATTTGTTTGGTAAATATAGAGATAATGGAATTATAAAAGATGCATATATTGCAACTTGTAATGAAGAAGTAAAGGCTCTTTACTATGATGTAGAGGTTTTACATGAACTTATGAATCAATTACCAGAAGATAGTGCTAGATATAATACTATATTAAATGCTCTTTATGAAGCATCAAAGGTATTAAGTATTAAAACTGGAATGAGTGGATGTGATTTCTTAAAGGACGGAGTTGTTACTCAACAAGAAGTTACAATCTTAAATGAAGAAGAAGTTAAAAAAGCCAGAGAAATTTTAAAGAAAGAATTAGATAAAAAAGGTGGAGATCCTTCACTTTCAGTTTCAGCTATTGGACATGCTCATATAGATTTAGCTTGGTTATGGCCAATAAGGGAAACTATAAGAAAGGGAGCTAGAACATATTCAACAGTTTTAGCTAATATGGAAAAATATCCTGAGTATGTATTTGGAGCAAGCCAACCTCAAATTTATCAGTGGATGAAAGAATACTATCCAGATTTATATGGAAGAATTAAAGAAAAAATAGAAGAGGGAAGATGGGAAGCTCAAGGAGGTATGTGGGTTGAACCAGATACTAATGTTCCATCAGGAGAATCTTTAGTAAGACAATTATTATATGGAAAGAGATACTTTAGAGAAGAATTTAAAAAAGAAATGGATACTTTATGGCTTCCAGACGTATTTGGATATTCAGCAGCTCTTCCACAAATTCTTAAAAAGAGTGGTGTAGATTATTTCATGACAATTAAATTATCATGGAACAATCATAACCAATTTCCACATCATACCTTTGTTTGGGAAGGATTAGATGGAAGTAGAGTATTATCACACATGCCACCAGAGGGAACTTATAATAGTTCAGCTGCACCAAGGGCTGTTGCTAAATCAGAGAAAGCTTTCTTAGATAAAGGCTTATCAGATGAATGCTTAATGCTATTTGGAATTGGTGATGGAGGCGGTGGCCCAGGAGAAGAGCATTTAGAGAGATTAAAAAGAGAAAGAAATATAAATGGAATAGCTCCTGTTAATCAAGAACCTTCAAGCAATTTCTTTAAGAGAATAGAAAAAGATATAGATAAATACAGTGTGTGGAGTGGAGAGTTATACTTAGAGAAACACCAAGGAACTTACACTACACATGGAAAGAATAAAAAATATAATAGAAAGATGGAAATAGCTCTTAAGAACTTAGAGTTAGCAGCAATGCAAGCTAAAGTTTTAGGAAAGGGAGAATATCCTCAAGATGAAATAGAAAAAGTTTGGAAGGAAGTTCTTTTATATCAATTCCATGATATTTTACCAGGATCATCCATAGGCAGAGTTTATGACGAGTCAGTAGAAGCTTATGAAAAGATGCTTGCTAAGGTAGAAGGAATGACTGAAAAGTTATATAGAGATATTTTAGAAAGTGCAGATAGCAAAGAAGAGGGAGCTATATTAGTAAACTCTTTATCATGGAGTAGAGAGCAATGGATTAAGCTTTATGATAGATGGACAAAGATTAACTTAAACTCTTTAAGTGGAGAAATAATTAAAAAAGAAGAAATTGAGCCATATTGTGAAATTTCAACTTTAAAAGTTTCAGAAAATAACTTAGAAAATGGATTAGTTAAAGTTGAGTTTAATGAAAATGGAACAATTGCAAGAATTTTTGATAAAGAATTAAATAAAGAAGTCTTAAGAGATGAAAAAGGAAATGAACTTAGAGTTTATGAAGATAATGGAGATGCTTGGGATTTCTCAGGAGTTTATGAAGATAGACCATCTGAAATTTTTGAGTTAGTAAAATCAGAAGTTATTGTAGATGGACCAAAGGCAACTATTAAGCAAAACTATAAATATGGAGATTCTACTTTAGTACAAGAAATAAGTATTTTAGAAGGTAGTAAGAGAATCGACTTTAAAACAAAGGTTGATTGGAAAGAAAATGGTAAGATGCTTAGAACATCTTTCAATACTAATGTTTATACTAGAGAGGCAGATTGTGAAATCCAATTTGGTACAATAAAGAGACCTACTCATGGAAATACTTCATGGGATATGGCTAAGGGGGAAATATGTGCTCAAAGATGGATAGATTTATCACAAAGGGATTATGGAGTTGCTTTAATAAATGATTCTAAGTATGGACACAATGTTTCAGAAACTAAAATAGACCTAAATCTATTAAGAAGTCCAGGATATCCAGATCCAAATGCTGATAGAGGAGAGCATGAATTTACTTATTGCTTATTCCCACACAGAGGAGACTATATTGAAGGAAATGTTGTTCATGAAGCTCATGAAGTTAATGCTCCAATACAAGTAATTTATAGTGAAAACTTAGGCGAAAACCTAGTTAAAGAAGCAATGGCTTCAATAGATTGTGAAAATGTAATAATTGATACAATTAAAAAAGCTGAAGATGGTGACCAAATGATAATCAGATTATATGAGTGTCATGGAGAAGATGCTAAGGCTAAAGTTAATATAAATGTTCCATATGAAAATATAGAAATGGTTAACTTAATAGAAGATAGCATAGATGGAAAGGAATTAAACAAAGAAACAATGCACCTTACATTTAAACCATTTGAAGTTCATACTTTAAAAGTAACATTAAAGTAATTAAGAATTTAAAGAGTATTAAGACCTTTAAAGAACTTTAAGCTTTAAATTATAATTAAGAATTTAAGTAATATTTATATAGAAGGATAATACTAACAGACAATAAGGGAATTAAAAGAAACACTTCTAATTACTTAAAGAAAATGGTAAGCATAGCTTGCCAAGGGGGAAATTAGGTATAATGAAAAGGCAACCTTTGAGGGAGGGTTGTCTTTTTTTGTTTGATTAAAAATTGTATTACTGAAATTTATAGTACTTACTCTAAATCTGTTTTTAATAGAGCATATTGAGCTATATCAAAAAACTCACCTTTATTATCCTTTCTAGCTTTTCTAAGTATGCCCTCAAATTTCATGCCACATTTTTTCATAACTTGTCCAGAAGCAGGATTAAGAATATGGTGTATTGCTTCTATTCTTGTGAAACCACATTGGAATAAATAAGAAAGAACCTCTTTTAAAGATTCACTTACTATTCCTTTATTCCAATATTTTTTGCTAAGACAATAACCTATGTGAGCTTGTTCTAAATAATTATCAATAAATACTGCACCAATACTTCCAATAACCTCATTTGGATTTTCTTTTAAGGTTATTGCCCAGTGATAGTTTTCATCAGATTCATAGGCTTTAATCCAATTATCTAAGCATTCCTTAGTCACATTTAAATTTTCGTGAGGAGTCCAAGACAGATATTTTGTAACTTCAGGATCATTTACCCAGTTTTTAAACATATTTTCAGCATCATCATAACAAAAAGGTCTAAGAGTTATTCTTTCCGTTGAAATGCATTTTGTTCCTTTATGATTTATCAAATTAATCACCTCTCATAAGAATAATTTAAATATATTATATACTTTAAAATGTATATTTCAATATTTTCCTATTATATTGTTGATTTTTATTTTAAATTTATGTGAATATACATATTTTAAACATAATTAGAGTTTTAAAATATATTTATAGAATCTTTTACTTAAAATAAAAAGTGATATATAATATTGTAAACGTAATTAATTTAAATAATATGGAAAAAAGAGAAAGGGTGAGTTAAATGAATAATTTTACTTTTTATAATCCTACTAAAATTAACTTTGGTAGAGGAGTTGAATCCTCTGTTGGAGAAGAGATTAAAAGCTTAGGAGCTAGTAAAGTACTTTTTCATTATGGTGGAGGAAGTATTAGAAAAAATGGGTTATATGATAGAATTTTAGATTCTTTAAATAAAGCAGGATTACATGTAATAGAACTTGGAGGAGTTAAGCCTAATCCTAGATTAAGTTTAGTTAAAAAGGGAATAGAGCTTTGCAAAAATAGTAAAGTTGACTTTATACTTGCTGTTGGCGGAGGAAGTGTTATTGACTCAGCTAAAGCCATAGCTCTTGGTGTTCCTTATAATGGAGATGTATGGGATTTCTTTACTAAAAATATTAAAATAGAAAAAGCTTTACCATTAGGTACAGTATTAACAATACCAGCAGCAGGAAGTGAATCAAGTTCAGGAACTGTTATAACTAATGAAGATGGATGGTATAAGAGATCAACAGGATCACCACTTTTATATCCTAAATTTTCAATGTTAAATCCAGAACTATGTGTTACTTTACCAGAATATCAAATAGCATCAGGAAGTGCAGATATTTTAGCACATTTAATGGAAAGATATTTTACAAATACAAAGAATGTTGAACTTATAGATAGATTAATTGAGGGAACAATGAAAACAGTAATAAATAATGTTCCTAAGGTATTAAAAAATAAGGAAGACTATGATAGCTTTGCAGAGGTTATGTGGGCTGGAACAATAGCACATAATAATCTTTTAAGCACAGGAAGAGAAACAGATTGGGCATCACATAATATAGAGCATGAATTAAGTGGAATATATGATGTTACTCACGGAGCAGGATTAGCTGTTATATTCCCAGCTTGGATGAAGTTTGTTTATAAACATGATTTAGATAGATTCAACCAATTTGCTACTAGAGTATTTGATGTTCAAGTTGAAGATAAAACTAAGGAAGAGGTTGCCTTAGAAGGAATTAAGAAACTTGAAGAATTCTTCAAATCAATAAATCTTCCAGTAACTTTAAAAGAGTTAGAAATAGGTGAAGATAGATTAGAAGAAATGGCTAAAAAATGCACAGATAATGATGAGCATACAGTAGGTCATTTTGTAGAATTAAACACAGAGGACATCCTTGAAATATACAAATTAGCTTTATAGGATATTTTACCCTTAAGAAAATAAATAATAGCAAGTAGGAAAATAACTATATGTAAAATAGTATGGTATGTATCAAAATAACTTTTAATAAAACTTATAAGTATATTATGAGAATTAATAGATTATATTTTTTATAAGTTTTATTATCTAGTTTTGATACATATCCTTTTTTATTTTAAGTATTGTAAATGTTTAAATATTTTGCTAGTATCAGTTTATCTAAGCTTATAGAGAATACTCCAATGTGTAATTATGGGAGATTCAAAGAGAGGAGGAGCTAAGTTTAAGCAGGGGATATACTTAGCGCAATATAATGTTAAATAGGGAGCTAGCTCAAAATATAGTTAATAAAATGATGGAGGTTATTCCTTACAATGTAAACATAATGAATCATAAGGGAGTAATAATAGGTAGTGGTGATTCAAGTAGAATAGGAATGATACATAATGGTGCTTTAGAAGCCTTAAGGGTAAAAAAGGTGGTTGAAATATCTAAAGATGGGGACAAGGTGAAATCTGGAGTTAATTCACCTATATTTTTTAGAGAAAAAGCTATAGGGGTTATTGGTATAACAGGAAATCCTAAAAATGTTAGGCAATTTACACAGCTTGTAACTGTTACTGCTGAACTTTTAATAAATCAAGAATACACTTTGAATAAACATATAGTTAAAGAAAGATTAAAAGAAGAGTTTATTTATGAATGGCTTTATTCAAAAGAGGCCTATGACTTAGAATTTATTCAAAGGGGAGCCAATGTAGGTATTGATATTTCCTTAGATAGAATAATACTTGTATTGGAGTTTCAGAAAGATCAATTTAAGGAAATAATTAAAAAAATAAAAAGGTTCATAAAAGAAGATGAGTACTATATAAATTTAACTTCAAATAGAATAGTTGTAATTTTGTTAGATAATAATTTGCTCTTTAAGAGGTTGAAAGAATTAAAGGAAATTATGAGTGACACAAATTCTAAGATAGGATTAAGCTCAAAACATAAAATTATATCAAAATCTATGAATGAGGCAGTGGAAGCAGTAGATATAGGAAATAAATTATATAAAAATGAGTTCTTTTATGATTATAAAAAAGTAAAGGTTTTTAGTTACTTAGATAATTTTTTAGATGAAGAGGAATGGAAAATTATTAAAAACAAGATATTAGAGGAAAATATGGGAGAAGAATTATTAGAAACCTTTATATCTTATATGAAGAATAGTGGAGAGAGAAAAAAGACCGCAGAATCCTTACATATACATAGAAATACATTGAATTATAGACTAGAGAGAATTGAGGAAATAACAGGCTTAAGCTTTGATAATTATTTAGATTTATTTCAATTTTTGATTGCATATATAGTAAGTCAATTAAAATAAAAAAAAGGTTTTCTTTGTGCGTTTGCATAAAGAAAACCTTTTTATTTTAGTGATATTAAATAATGATTTTGAATATGAAAACTTATACAATGAAAATCGTCAATATAAATAAGAATAAATGAGTTTAACAAGAAGGAGGAATTTAGTGTGAATGTAACAGTTACAGCTTTAGGTGCAGTAATTGCATTAGTTATTGCAATCACTCTTATCATAAAAAAAGTTCATCCAGCATACGGACTTATATTAGGAGCTTTAATAGGTGGACTTGTTGGTGGAGCAGGACTAACAGGGACAGTTAATTTAATGATGGATGGAGCCAAAAATATGATGCCTGCTATCCTTAGAATACTTACAGCAGGGGTACTAGCTGGGGTATTAATTGAATCAGGAGCGGCAGCGAAGATTGCAGAGACAATAGTTGAGAAGATTGGAGAATCAAGAGCTCTTATAGCCTTAGCAATAGCTACCATGGTTTTAACAATGGTTGGAGTTTTTGTAGACGTTTCAGTAATAACAGTATCTCCAATAGCTTTAGCAATAGCTCACAAATCAGGTTTAAGTAAACCAGCTATATTATTAGCCATGGTTGGTGGAGGTAAGGCAGGAAATATAATGTCTCCAAATCCAAATACCATTGCGGCAGCAGATAATTTAGGAGTTTCATTAACTAATGTTATGATAGCAGGTATAGTACCCGCTATATTTGGAGTTATAATTACATGTATATTAGCAAGTAGAATAAAACAAAAAGGTTCTTTAGTAGAATCTGATGAACATATGAAAGAGTTAACAGATATGCCAGGATTTTTACCAGCGATGGTTGGACCATTAGTAGCAATAATCTTATTAATGTTAAGACCAATAGCTGGCATTGCTATAGATCCATTAATAGCTTTACCAGTAGGTGGAGTATGCGGAATACTAGCTATGGGAAAAATTAAGCATATTAACAAATATGCAACATATGGACTAGCTAAGATGAGTGGAGTAGCTATACTTTTAATAGGTACAGGTACTTTAGCAGGAATAATTGCTAACTCAGGATTAAAGGATGTTATTATAAGTGGAATAAACGCTTTAGGATTACCAAGCTTTATGTTAGCTCCAGTTTCAGGAATACTTATGTCAGCGGCAACTGCTTCTACTACTTCAGGAACAGCGGTGGCTACATCAGTATTTGGACCAACAATTGTTCAATTAGGAGTGGCACCACTTGCTACAGCAGCTATGATACATGCTGGGGCTACAGTTTTAGATCACTTACCTCATGGAAGCTTCTTCCACGCTACTGGTGGAAGTGTTTCAATGGACATGAAGGAAAGACTTAAACTTATACCATATGAATCTTTAGTTGGATTAACAATGACAATTGTATCAACTATAATATTTGGAATAATATTAAAATAGTTATTTAATAAATAAAGAAAAGTGTTAACTATATGATTATTATCACTAAGGTAGAAATATTTTGTTACTTTATAATAAAGAAAATTTTTAATAAGGTTTAATTTAAACTTAGTATGAAATTTATTAACTTTTAAGAATTATGATTTAAAAAAGAGTTTTTAGTAAAAGCACAGTGGATTTTAAAATGAAAAGTTAAGATAAAATCTAGTAGGAGGAAATAAAGATGAAATTTGTATTAGCACCAGATTCATTTAAGGAAAGTATGACTTCAATGGAAGCCTGTAATGCTATGGAAAGAGGAATTAAAAAGGTCTTTAAAGATGCAGAATGCATAAAGGTTCCAATGGCTGACGGTGGAGAGGGAACTGTAGGAGCCTTAGTTCATGCTACCTTTGGAAGAATTGAAAGAGTAAATGTTACTGGACCTTTAGGAAACAAGGTGGAAGCTTTTTATGGAGTTTTAGGTAATGGAAAGACTGCTGTTATAGAAATGGCTAGTGCTTCTGGGATTCAACTTGTTAAGAGAGAAGAAAGAAATCCTTTAATAACAACAACTTTTGGAACTGGAGAGCTTATAAAGGCTGCATTAGATCAAGGAATAAAACACTTAGTTATAGGAATAGGTGGAAGTGCTACTAATGATGGAGGATGTGGAATGCTTCAAGCTTTAGGTGGAAGACTTTTAGACAAGGAAGGAAATCAAATAGCCTTTGGTGGAGGAGCATTAAAAGATATAGAAAGTATTGATTTAAGTTCTTTAGATGAAAGACTAAAGGAAGTATCAATCGAAGTAGCTTGTGATGTAACTAATCCATTAGTAGGAGAAAAAGGAGCCTCAGCAGTATTTGGTCCTCAAAAGGGAGCAACTAAAGAAGTGGTTAAAGAATTAGATAATAATTTAGCTCATTATGCTTCTGTAATAAAAAAAGACCTAGGAAAAGAAGTTTCACACATAGAAGGTTCTGGTGCTGCTGGAGGATTAGGTGCTGCTTTATTACTATTAGGTGGAGAATTAAAAAGAGGTATAGAGCTTGTAATAAAACATACAGAGTTAGCTGAAAAGGTAAAGGGAGCAGACTTTGTATTTACTGGTGAAGGAAGTATAGATGATCAAACTATATATGGAAAAACACCAATGGGAGTTGCTACTGTGGCTAAGGAAAATGGAGTTTCTACAATTGCCTTTTCAGGAAAAGTTGGAGAGGGAATAGAAGGCCTTTATGAAATAGGTATAAAGAGTATATTTAGTATAATGACTGGAGTTTCAACTTTAGATGAAGCTTTAAAAGAAGGAAGTAGAAATTTAGAATTAACAACTGAAAATGTAGTTAGACTTTTAAAATAAAATTTAATACTTGCTTAAAGATAGATAGTTTAAGGTGAACATAAGCAATAAAAAATATATTGTTTGTGTTCACTTTTTTATTATAAAGAAAAATCTTTATAATAAGATATTTTAAAATATATAAGTCAATAAAGGAGAAAATATAGTATTATCCTATTTTCTTAGGATTTTAAAAATTAAAATTAGTAGAAAAAATGAATATATGGTATAACTATAAGAAGACTAATAAAGTTTTAAAAAAGGAGATAAAAACAATATATGAAATTTAATGAATTAAATTTAAGTGAGGATATTATTAAGGCACTTAATAATTTAGGATATAAAAATCCATCAGAGGTTCAGGAAGCTTCTATTCCAAAGTTATTAAAGGGTGAAGATATAATAGTTAAGTCTCAAACTGGTAGTGGTAAAACTGCAAGTTTTGGAATACCTATTTGTGAAAAGATAAATATTGAAGAAAAAAAGGTTCAGTGTCTAGTTTTAACACCAACTAGAGAGTTAGCAATTCAAGTTAAAGATGAGCTTTCTAATATAGGAAGAATAAAAAAGGTTAGATGTGCGGCTATATTTGGGAAACAACCTTTTAATGAGCAAATTAGAGAGCTTAAACAAAGAGTACATATAGTAGTAGGAACTCCAGGAAGAGTATTTGATCATATGGAAAGAGGTACTTTAGACTTAAGTGAAGTTAACTATGTAGTTATAGATGAAGCTGATAAAATGCTTTCAATGGGATTTATTGATCAAATAAAGGACATATTAGGAGAATTAAGATTAAATAAAACCACTGCATTATTTTCTGCTACATTTTCTAAGGAAATAGAGGAAATATGTGAAGAGTATATGAGAAATCCTATGCTTTTAGAGGTTAAATCAAAAGTATTTAATAGGGATAGAATAGAAGAAAGTGCAATTGAGATAGAGGAGAAAAATAAGGGGAAAGCTTTATGGAAATGCCTTTATGCTTATCATCCAGAGAGTGCTATAGTATTTTGTAATACAAGAAATAAGGTTAAGTCTGTTTACAAAATGCTTAAGGATGAGGGAATAACTTGTAATGAACTTCATGGGGATATGGAGCAAAAGAAGCGTATTGAGGTTATGGAAAACTTTAGAGATAAGCACTTTAAAGTATTAGTTTGTACTGATATAGCTGCTAGAGGAATTCATGTAGATAGCATAGAACTTGTTATAAACTATGAGGTTCCAATGGAAACAGAAAGCTATGTTCATAGAATAGGAAGAACTGGTAGAGCAGGAAGAGAAGGAAAGGCTATTACCTTTGTAAATCATTATGAGAAGAAATATTTAGAGAATGTTGAAGAATATATTGGTTATGAAATAAAAAAAGTAAGTCTTCCTTCTGATGAAGAAGTTAAAGCTGGAAGAAAAATATTTAAGGAAAGTCAAAAGGTTCAATTAAAAGAGAGTAAAAAACCTAAGAAAGAAGTTCATAGTGATATAGTTAAAATACATGTTAATGGCGGAAAGAAAAAGAAAATAAGAGCCTTTGACATTGTTGGATGTTTTAGTAACTTACCAGGTTTAACAGGAGAAGATATTGGAATAATAGATGTTCAAGATGGTTTCTCTTATGTTGATATATTAAATGGAAAAGGTGATAAAGTTTTAAAGAGCTTTAAGGAAGTTACTATAAAGGGTAAAAAAGTTAAAATACAAAAAGCAAGAAAATAAAATTATTATATACGATTTAAGATAAAATACATTTAAGTTATATGTTGTATTTAAAGTACATGTAAAAATAATAGTGACTTATAAGTTTTTACTTTGAAAATATTATGATTAATTTAATTATAAAAGTAGTTATAATGTTAAATTGTTTTGAAGTATATAATGACCATGTAATATGTGGTAAAATTAAAGTAAGATATAGTAAAATATATCTTACTTTTTTTAAAAGGAAATTTTATTTTTGAGAGGTGGTCTGTATGAAGAAAAAGGTTGCTATCTCTATTACAACTTTAGTAATAATATTTTTAATATCTATAGTATATCTAGGGTTGTATCATAATGACTATGTTGGAGAAAATAAGTCATTAAACAAAGAAGTTATAAGTATTATAGAAGGTGAAGAGGATAAAAAGCTAGATTTAATTTCTTTAAATAAAAATATAGCTTTTGAATGGGATGAGGTTTATTTAATAGCTCCATACCAAGATGTAAGTGACTTTTTTAAAGAGATGAATGCTTACGCACCAGAAAAAACATACACCTCAGAAATAAATGATGTGTACATGCTAGCTTTTACTAAGTATTCTGACAAGCTAGGGAAAAACAAACTAATAGAATATACTTATATACCAGGAACTTATATTGATTCTGAAAAATTAAAAGACATGGAAGTTATAAATGGAAATTATTATTATGCAAATGATAATTTAGTTTAGATTTTAAAGCTCTAAGTTTAAAACTTAGGGCTTTTTTTAATTAAAAATTAATTTAAAAATAAAAATATTAATATAATTGCTTTAATATTCATATATTGTTAAATTTAAACATATATTATAAGTTAGTACAGAATGCTATAATGTACATTGACTTTTATAAGAATATATTTTTAGTAAGGGGGCTAATTATGATTATAACTAGAGACAAAAGATTTTATAGGTTACTTTTTAGTATTGCTTTGCCAATAGCAGTACAAAATTTAATAACCTTTATGGTAAGTATGGTAGATACTTTGATGGTTGGAGCTTTGGGGGAAATTCAACTATCAGCAGTTTCTATAGCTAATAATTTATTTTTTGTACTTACAATTTTAATGTTTGGACTAGCTGGGGGATCTAATATTATGATTTCTCAGTATTGGGGAAAGGGAAATGTTAAAACAATTCATAAGATTTTGGCCATAATGTATAGGGTATGTTTATTAATAACTGGTATTTTCATATTTATAGCATTATTTTTACCAAAATACTTTATGGGAATTTTCACAACTGATAAGGCTGTTATAGATTTTGGAGCAAGTTATTTAAGAATTGTGTGCATAGGATATTTGTTCTATTCCATAACAAACTGTACAATAATGATGCTTCGTTCAGTAAAAACTGTTAGTATATCAATTATAGTTTATACTGCTTCTTTAGTGGTAAATTCAATATTAAACTGGATTTTTATATTTGGAAATTTAGGTGCACCTGAACTTGGCATAAGAGGAGCTGCCATAGCTACTGTCTGTGCTAGAATTACTGAGTTTTCAATAGTTTTAGTGTTTATGTTTATATATGAAAGAAAGATTGGTCTTAAGATAGAACATTTATTAAAGCTAGATAAAGAGATTTTAAAAGACTATGTTGGATTATGTACTCCTGTTTTATGTAATGAATTACTTTGGGCAATTGGAGCTTCTATGATATCTGTAATAGTTGGTAGAATGGGAACAGAGGTTGTAGCTGCTAATAGTATAAATGGAGTTGCACATCAATTTGTAACAGTTTTTATATTTGGTATGTCTAATGCTACAGCAGTAATTATAGGAAATACCATAGGAGAAGGTAAAAAAGAAAAAGCAAAGGAATATGCCTATAGTATAGGGATTTTCAGTGTTGTCATGGGATGTATATCAGGACTTATGATTTTACTTATAAAGCCATTTGTTGTTAATTTCTATAATGTATCTTATTCAACAAAATTAATAGCTATGGAAATAATGACTGTAACTTCAGGAATAATAGTATTTCAATCTCTTGCAAGTAATTTTATGATGGGTGTACTTAGAGGTGGTGGAGATGCTAAGTTTGTCTTGATAAATGATCTTATTTTTATGTGGCTTGTTGCTATTCCAGGTGGATTTTTTGTAGCCTTTGTTTTAGAACTTCCAGTTGCCTTAGTATTCTTAGTTATAAAATGTGATGAAATATTAAAATCTCTTACTAGTGTATATAGGGTAATTAGTGGAAAATGGGTAAATGATGTAACTAAGGATTATGAATTTGAGGAAGTAAAGTGTTAGTGGTTTTTAGGAAATAGTCAACAGTTTTGGAAAGTTGTTTTAAGGATATATGAGTTATTAAAGTTAAATACTAATTAAGAAATTAATTTGAAAGGAGTGTTTAACTTTGTCTCATAAAAATAATAAAAACAGCAAAGATAACAAAAAGACTAGTCAAAAAACTAAAAAAGAAGTAGAGAAAATGAAAAATGAAACTGCTAATGAAATAGGATACTCTAAGGAATCAAGAAAACTTGGAAAAGATAAAACTAGAAATAACCCATATATGGGACCACAATAATTAAAAAATAATAAAATATTTTAATTTAAATAGTTAGGGCTTGTAGCTAATTTTAATAAGTTTAAAGTTAGCTATAAGCTTTAATTTTTGCTATTACTTTTAATTAAGTGGTAGTGATTAAAAATTTAGTTTTTATCAAAAAAGCTTAGTACTATAGATTAAAAATATTTTTTGTTTATTTTGGTTAAGATGAGAATTAAATATTTAGTTATTTTTTGTAGGAACATCTAGTTTTTTGTAATAACATACATTTTTTTAATTTACTAAACATATTAATATAATAGTAAAGCACAACAAAAAGTAGTTTTATTGAATATATTATAGTGAAGGGGATTTTAAATTGTTTAGTAAAAAATTTAAAAAGCAAATGGCTTATGTTTTAGCAAGTACTTTTGTATTTGGATTAGTTAATCCAAGTGCAATTAAGGTAAGGGCATCAACTGGTGTTGAAATTACAGAAGGGGTTACTGTAACTGCAAAGGGAAATACTGAGGACAATACAGCTGATTTAGCCATAGATGGTGATTTATCTACCTATTGGGAATCTTCAAATGATTATAAATGGATAGAAGTTGACTTAGGTGGAATTTACGAATTATCAAAAATTGAAATATTTAATAAGGATGAAGCTGTGTATAAATATAATATATATGCTTCAGAAGATGGAGAAAACTTTAATAAAATAGCATATAAAAATAATGATAATGTACCAGATAGTAATGGTAATGTGCATACCATTGATAATGTAAGGGCAGGAAAGATTAGAATTGATGTAGTTCAAAATAGTAATAGTGATAGGGTGAATATAGCTGAAATAAATGTATTTGGTAAAAATACAGGAGAGAGTTTACCGGAAATTAAGAAAATTGCTACAAGTAATTTTAGTGAAACCCCTTGGGCTACTGAATATGAAAAGTTTAATAGTGATATTGCCTATGCCAATGAAAAGACTTTAAATGAAATAAAGAATTTAGTTGGTAGAGTAATAGGAGAAGAATTTAAGGACAAGTTTATTTTTGAAATAAGAGATCAATTAAATGGAAATGATGTTTTTGAGGTTTCTGATTCAAGAGATGGAAAGGTTTTAATAAAAGGTAATAATGGTGTTTCCTTAGCATCAGGATTTAACTATTATTTAAAAAATTATTGTAATGTAAGTTACAATCCAATAATGGGATCCAATTTAAAAATGCCTGAAACAATGCCTTCTATTGGGGAGAGAGTAGTTATAGATACTCCATATGAGCATAGATATGCACTAAACTTTTGTACCTATTCTTATACAATGTCTTTCTGGGATTGGGATCAATATGAAGAATTCCTAGATTGGTGTGCTATGAATGGGGTTAACTTAGTATTAGATATAATTGGACAAGAAGAGGTTTTAAGAAGAACATTAAATGAATTTGGATATAGCGATGAAGAGGTTAAAGAATTTATTTCGGGACCTGCATATTTTGCTTGGTTCTATATGCAAAATATGACTGGATTTGGAGGTCCACTTCCTAACGATTGGTTTGAGCAAAGAGCAGAGCTTGGAAGAAAAATGCATGATAGAATGCAAAGTTTTGGAATAAATCCTGTTCTTCAAGGATACTCAGGTATGGTTCCAAGAGACTTTAAGGAAAAAAATCCAGAAGCACAAACTATTTCTCAAGGGGGATGGTGTGGCTTTGATAGACCAGATATGCTTAAAACATATGTAAATGAAGGTGAGGTAGATTATTTCCAAAAGGTTGCAGATGTTTTCTATGAAAAGCAAAAAGAAGTGTTTGGAGATGTAACTAACTTCTATGGAGTAGATCCATTCCATGAGGGAGGAAATACTGGTGATTTAGATAATGGAAAGATATATGAAATAATTCAAAATAAGATGATAGAGCATGATAATGATGCAGTTTGGGTTATACAAAACTGGCAAGGAAATCCTAGTAATAATAAGTTAGAAGGATTAACTAAAAAAGACCAAGCTATGGTATTAGATCTTTTCTCAGAGGTAAGTCCAGACTGGAATAGATTAGAGGAAAGAGATTTACCGTGGATTTGGAATATGCTTCATAACTTTGGGGGAAGAATGGGAATGGATGCAGCACCAGAAAAACTTGCAACAGAAATTCCTAAAGCCTTAGCTAATTCAGAGCATATGGTTGGTATAGGTATTACACCAGAGGCTATAAATACAAATCCTTTAGCATATGAACTTTTATTTGACATGGCTTGGACTAGAGATCAAATAAACTTTAGAACATGGACTGAAGATTATATTGAAAGAAGATATGGTAAGACTAATAAAGAGATTTTAGATGCTTGGAATATTATATTAGACACTGCTTACAAAAAGAGAAATGATTATTACCAAGGTGCTGCTGAGTCTATTATAAATGCAAGACCTGGCTTTGGAATAAAAAGTGCTTCAACTTGGGGACATTCAAAAATAGTTTATGATAAGAGTGAGTTTGAAAAAGCTATTGAAATATTTGCAAAGAACTATGATGAATTCAAAGATAGTGATGCATTCCTTTATGATTTCGCTGATATATTAAAACAATTATTAGCTAACTCAGCTCAAGAATATTATGAGGTTATGTGTAATGCTTATAATAATGGAAATGGAGAGAAATTTAAATTCGTTTCAGGAAAGTTTTTAGAACTTATAAAGCTTCAAGAGAGAGTATTATCAACTAGACCAGAGTTTTTAATAGGAAATTGGATTGAAGATGCTAGAACTATGCTTAAGGATTCTGATGATTGGACTAAGGACTTATTTGAGTTTAATGCTAGAGCTTTAGTAACAACTTGGGGTTCAAGAAATAATGCTGACGGTGGTGGTCTTAAAGATTATTCTAATAGACAATGGTCAGGATTAACTGAGGATTATTATTATGCTAGATGGGAAAAATGGATAAATGGATTACAAACTGAATTAGATGGAGGAGCTAAAGCCCCTAATATAGATTGGTTTAAGATGGAGTATGACTGGGTAAACAAGAAGAGTGATACAGATAAGCTTTATCCTACAGAAGCTTCTAATGAAAACTTAGGAGAACTTGCTAAGATAGCCATGGAAAGTTATTCGGTAACTAATATGGATAAAATATTAGGTGAAAATGAATCAGTTGAAAGAGTTAATATTGCTTTAGGAAAGCCTGTAAGTAGTGAAACTCATGGATCTAATGAATCTAATCCTTTAAGTAACATTACAGATGGAAATACAGGAACTATGTGGGTTGCTGATAGAGATGGATATCCTGCAAGTGTAACTGTAGATTTACAAGGGGTTAAAAGTGTAGATGGAATAGAATTTGCTTTTAGAAATCAGGCTGGTGATAGGGCTGTAGCATACAAAGTAGAAGTTATGGATGAAAGTGGACAGTGGAAAACTGTATCAGATAAATCTGAGGATTATTCTAGTAAGGGAGTCATTGAAAAGGTTGACTTTACTGGAAAGGCTCAAAAAGTTAGGGTTTCATTAACTAATGTAGATTTAAACCTAAGTCCATCATATAAAATACCAGAATTAGCAGAAATAATGGTATATGGAGGAAAAGAAAAGGAAGATGAGTATACTAACGTTGCTTTAGGAAAACCAGTTACTGGAGCTGAAGCTGAAAATGGGAAACCATTATCTAATATTACAGATGGAGATTTAAATTCTCTTTGGGTTAGTAATAATGGACAAACTCCAGCAACTACATCTATCGATTTACAAAAAACAGAAAATGTTGAATTCTTAGAGCTTCACTTTGAAAAGCCAGGACTTAGATTCCAATTTAAAGTAGAAGTAGAAGATGCAAATGGAAATAAAGAAACTGTATTAGATATGACTTCAAATAAAGAAGATAATGAAAAATCATATAAAATACCTGTAGGAAAAGATATAAATAAAGTTCATGTTACTATGACAGGAAAAGCAGAAGGTGGACAACATCCAGGAGCTTGGGCAGCTATTGCAGAAGTAAAGGCCATGTCAAAAGAAAAACCAGCTAATTATGTAAATATAGCAGAGAATAAAAATGTAAGTGGTTCTAATTCTCAGAGTGGAAATCCTTTATCTAATATTACAGACGGAGATTTAAGTTCACTTTGGATAAGTGATAATGGAGCTATTCCAGCTAATGCCACAATTGACTTAGAAGGAAATAATTTTGTAGACTTCTTAGAACTTCATTTTGAAAAGGAAGGATTTAGATTCAAATTTAAAGTGGAAGTTGAAGATGAGAGTGGAAATAGAGAAACAGTATTGGATATGACTTCTAATAAAGAGGATAATAAAAAGTCATATAATATTCCTGTAAAAAAAGAAATAAGTAAAATACATGCTACTATTACAGGAAAAGCAGATGGTGGAGAATATCCTTTAGCATGGGCAGCTATTGCAGAAATTAAAGCTATGAGTAAAGAGGCTATAAATAAAGTCGAACAAGCTTCCATAGCATTACCACAAGGAAATATGAAAGCTACAGCAACATCAGAGCATCCTGATGTAGGAAATGAAGGCTTAGCTAAGTTTGCTATTGATGGAAAGGAAAATACTATATGGCATACAAAATATAATCCTGTAGACAATTTACCACAAAGTATTACCTTAGAACTTGGAGGAAGTTACGAAATTAATAAGTTTACTTACTTACCAAGAAGTGGTGCTAAAAATGGAAATATAACTAAATATGAGCTTCATGTAAGTGAGGATGGAAATGATTTTAGAAAAATATCTGAAGGAAATTGGGATGATAGTGGAAGTTTAAAAACATTAAAATTCAATAGTACAAAGGCAACTCATGTTAAACTTGTAGCTTTAGAAGGGGTTGGAGGATTTGCTTCAGCTGCTGAATTAAATGTATTTGCAATTCCAGAAAACCTAGCTATGCAAGATGAGACTAAGGTTGAGGCAACTTCAAATAATTCTGAAGTAAATAATTTAAGAGATGGAAATGAAAATACTCTTTGGGTTCCAGGACAAGAAGAGGAAAAGTCTGTAACTTTTGATTTAAGTAAGGAAAAGGATATATCCGCAATAGATATAGTAAGCAAGGGAAATTCTCCATTAAAATACTCTATAGAGATTTCTAATGATGGAACAGAATGGACAAAAATAGTTGATGAGAACAACAATGAAGAGAATAAAGCTGTATATTCTAATATATTAAAGTCAGGCAAAATAGGAAGATTTGTAAGATTTAATTTTAATAGTGAGAATGTTAAAATTGGAGAAATCAAAATTTATAAAGGAGATTCTACTTCAAGTTTAGCTTCTTATATAAGAGTAGTTGAAGATATATATAATAGTGCAGTAGTTGGGGATATGGCTGGAAACTATACTGCAGAGGCTAAGGAATCCCTTGGAAATGCTATAAATGAGGCAAAATTAGCTTTAGGAAATGATATAAATTCAAAAGAGGCTAATGAAGTTATGAGTACTTTAAAATCAGCTTTAAATGAATTCTATAAGGGATTTGTTCAAATAAACAGAACTAAACTTGCAGCTTTAATAAGTGATGTTGATATTTTACTAAATGAAATATTACCAAGTCTTATGAATAGCATGAACTATAATGAAAAAGCTATAGTAAATGCAGAAATTCAAAAGCTAAAGTTAGAAAATAATGAGGCTAAAGAAGTTTATAATAAAAAGCAAGTTTCACAAAGTGAAATAGACATAGCTTATGATGAGTTAAAAAATACATTAGATTCATACTATGATGCTGTAAGTGCTGAAACTGCATATAAATCAATGGTACTTTTAGCTAAGGAAAAAGTAGAAAATGCAGTAGTTGGAAATGGAAATGGACAGTATCCTAAGGAAGCTGTAGATGCTTTAAATGAAGCTATAAGAATTGCTGAGGAAGGATTTGGAAGTTCTACAAGTTTAGAAGAGATTAGAAATATAACAAAGACTTTAAAAGAAGCTATAGATACTTTCGTTGAATCAGTTAATGTAATTGATAAAGCACAATTAGAAGAGATAATATCTTCAATAGAAAGTAAATTAGAAAATGCAGAAGGAGTATATATTCCTAATGCTATAGAAGAACTTAGAAAAGCTTTAGATAAAGCTAAGGAGGTATTAAACAATGAAGGTGCAAATGAAGAGGATATAAATAAGGCTATTTCGGATTTAACTGAAGCAGAAGCTAATTTTGAACTTTCAAAAGTTCCTAATAAAGATGAATTAAATTCTGAGATAGAAAGAGCATATGATGTTTTAGAAAAGCTTAAAGGATTTGATCATCTTGAAGGAATAAAAATAAAGTTAGAAGATGCTATTTTAGAGGCTGAAAGAGTTAAAAATGATGAAAATTCATTAAAAGTAGATGTGGATAAAGTTTTAGATGAATTAAAGATTGTAATAGAAGAAGCTTTAAAAGCTATTGATTCCTCAGAAGTTATAGTAAGCCCAGTTAGAGATTTTAAAGCAACTAATATTTCAAAGAAAAATGTAACTGTTCAGTGGAGCGCACCTGAAAATTCATTTGGATTAGAAGGATACGTACTATATAAAGATGGTAAAAAAGTAGCTGAGTTAGGAAAAGATGAGACTACCTATAAGTTTAAAGGATTAAATAGACATACTATATATAACTTTAAAATTGCAGCAAAATATAATAATGGAGAGATTTCTTCAAAAGAATCCATAACTTTAAGAACTGAAAGATAAAATAAAAATTAAATAATTATATTTTTTTATATGAAAAGGAGCTGTATTAAAAAGCTAAGTACAATTAAGTTTAATTTATTTAACTATATTTATACAGATTCTTTTGTTTTTTATTAGAATTTTATTTTGTAAGGGAGCATATATATAATAGGGGAGGTTTATTTAAACAGAAATTAATTATTTTAAAGATATAATAAAAAGAAAAAACTTGTTTAATAATAGATTTTTAGAAAAATAGGTTTAATTATAGGAGAGGATTAATGGGGTATATTATAATTTTATTAAGTCCAATTTTAGGATTAATTTTTTCAGAAATATATGTTTTCTTAACTTCATTTATGCCATGGATATCTGCAGATGATTTTGTTACATCCACTAGTGTGATGTTTGCTATTTTAGGACTTATAATAGTGTTAAATGATAAGGAAAAAACAAAATAAAAAATTAGTGCTATAAATAATTATGATTAAATTAGGTTAGGGTTTATTTAAATTTTAATGACTAAATAAATAGGATTGTATTAAAATAACTTTTAATACAATCCTATTTTTATTAAATATAGTTTCTTACCTTAACTATTTCATTATTCTTTTTATATATTCTAGGAACTCTGTGGCTGATCATACAAAGTATTTCGTAGTTTATTGTTCCCATAATTTCAGCCATATCATTAGCATCAAATTTTAATCCATTTTCTTCACCTAAAAGAATTACCTCATCGCCAATTTTAACATCTTCTATATGAGTTACATCAATCATACATTGATCCATACAAACTCTTCCTATAACATTAGCAAATTGACCCTTTATTATAACTTTAGCTTTTCCACTAAGAAGTCTTGAATATCCATCAGCATATCCTATTGGAAGAGTGGCAATTTTACTTTTCTTTTCAGTTTTATAAGTTCTTCCGTAGCTTACATACATATCTTCATCTAACTCTTTAACAAAGGCTACATTAGTTTTTAATGTAAGTGCTGGTTTAAGTTTTAAGTTTTCTTTTTTTACTTCTTCAGATGGATAGTATCCATAAGAAATAATTCCACATCTAACTCCGTCTAAATAAGTTTCTGGTAAATCCATAATAGCCCCGCTATTAGAAGCATGTTTTAAAGGAATGTGTATTCCATTGTCTTCTAAAGCTTTATTAAAAGCAGTTAATTTTGAAAATTGTTCATAAGTATAAGTTTTATCTTTTTCATCTGATGTTGAGAAGTGAGTAAATAAGCCTACTACCTCAACTCCAGGTAAAGAGCAGATTTCTAAAACTTTATTTAATCCCTCTTCATTTGGAAGGAAACCTATTCTGCCCATTCCTGTATCTATTGCAATGTGTATTTTAGCTTTTTTGCCAAGCTTTAAGGCAAAGTCAGATAATTCCTTAGCATACTCCACATCATAAACTGTTTGTTCAATTTCATTATTGATTAAATTTTCAGCGAAATTTATAGGAGTATATCCTAAAATCATAATAGGTGCAGTTATTCCAGCATCTCTAAGTTCATCAGCCTCTGTGATTATAGCTACTGCCAATCTAGAAGCACCATTTTCTAAAAGAGTGGAAGCTATGTCTAAAGCTCCATGACCATAAGCATTAGCCTTAACAACGGCTATTATTTCCTTTTCACCAACTAGGTTTCTTATTTCTTTCATATTATTTGCTATTATATCTAAATCTATTTCAGCCCATACAGGTCTAACACATATATCCATTTTAAAACACCTCAAATTAATTACAGCTTTTATTACTTTGATTTAATTAATTTCAACTTAAATCATTAAATTAATAAGTTGTAGCTAAATTATTATGCTCATATAAAGTATTACATATAAATCACCATATTTTTATTAAAAACTTAACTACATATACTATTATAAGATATTGTAGCATAAAGTGAAGAACCACCATAATTGTAATTTTTATATATAGTGGTTTCAATATTAAGAATCTGTCACACTTTTTTATGAGTGAGTTAAATAATATCTCTATTAATATCTACAAATTAATAGGAATTTCTGTGGACATACAAATACTAAGTTGAAAAGGTATTTACTTAATTAAATTATTATTTTCTTTGGATCAATTAATATATAGATATAAAGAATGAAAAAAAGTAGTGTAATATTAAAATTATAAGTTTAATGATAAAATTAAATATAGAAATTTATAATAAATTATTTGTAGTCTAGTAGCTATAAGGATAAAAATTAAGTTTAAATAGGTTATATGGTTTATCTGGAGGGAGATTTAAATGTTAGATAAAAGTATAGAATTTTTTAAAATAATTTTAAAGAGAGAAAAGGAAAAAGAATTAAAAGATGAAACTTTACCAGAGGGTTTTAGATTTGTTAAATTTAAAAAAGGTGATGAAAAAGCTTGGGCAGAAATAGAAAAATCTGTACTGGAATTTGAAAATGCTAAAGATGGAGAAGAATATTTTAAAAACAAATATTTACCTTATATAGATGAGTTAGAAAGAAGAACTATATTTATAGAAAATAATAATGGAGAAAAAATTGCTACATTTACAGCTTGGTGGAGATATACAGGGGAAAGAAGACATCCATTTCTGGAGTGGGTTGCTGTGAAGCCGGAATATCAAGGAAAAGGGCTAGGAAAAGCTCTTATCTCAGAAGGAGTTAAACTTATGATAGCTATTGAAGGAGATTGTGATATGTACATACCAACTCAGACTTGGAGTTATAAAGCAATTAGGTTATATAGATGGGCAGGGTTTGAATTTGAAAATGAAGAAAAGTTTCCAGGTGGAATTAAAAATGAAACCCTAGAAGGTATTAAAGTAATAAAAAACTTAATATAATTATAAAATAAAGTTTAAAAAGAAACAGAGGATAGAACTCTGTTTCTTTTCTTATTTTATTGTAGGTAAGTATATTGTAAACTCAGTGAATTCATCAGTACTACTTACTTGAATTTTTCCATTATATGATTCTACTAACTCCTTTACTATAGCTAGTCCAAATCCATTATTACTTTCTTTATTTTCTTTTGTGGTAAATCCACTATCAAATATTTTATTTAATATTTTATCTGGAATTTCAGGACCATTATTTTGGATTTTTAACACAAAATAATTAAAACTATAATAAGTATTAATTTTTATTGAACCACTACCATCTAAAGCTTCAATAGAATTTCTTAATATATTAGAAACTATACGTTGAAAATCTAATTCGTTTACATTGGTCTCTAATAAATCAGCATTTTCATCTATAAATACAGTAATATCTTTTAGATTAATAGTATTTACTATCATTGATATAATTGATGTGTCATTAGATACAACAATATTATTAATAATATTATCATTCCCATCAATTATGTTTTTTAATAATTCTCCTAATTTCTCATAGTTCCCCATAAGATGTAATCCATATAAATAAGAAATTTGAGAGCCATAATCATGTTTTAATTTTCTTAATGAGCTAATATTCTGTTCTAAATTTGAATTTAGTAGTTCAATTTCTTTCGATTTTTTCTCTATGTTAGAAAAATATATTATTATAAATATTATAAATATGAATAATAAAGTTAATATTATTTCTGTAAATATAGGATTATCCTTTGCATTAATAATAGAATTAAATGAAATTGTAAAATCTAGAACTATTGTAAAAATTATTAAATATATTATAGAGCTATTTCTAGACTTTATGGTTTTATAAATTAAGTAAATACTTTGTTTTTTATAAAATATTAAAAATGAAATAATATATTGTGGAAAATACATTATAATTATAAAAAATATATTATTATTTAAAGATAAAATATGTAATGATAAAAAAGTATATACATAAGATGAAATTAGTAAAGTTACAAAAATAAAAGAATAAACTAAGCTAAAACCTATAGATGCAGCTAAAATATCATCTTTATATATTATGCCTCCAATTACAAGCATTATTAAATGAAGAATTAATGTTGCAAAACTAGAATTGCCTAAAAAGAAAGTTGTTAAGGATATAGTTGCCCATAAAAGAAATATATATAAGATAATTTTTTTCTTTGATTTTTTAAACTCGTTTTTACTAAATAAATTTATTGTGTTTATAAACAATACGCTTTGTAAAAAAGAGTTTATTGTATCAGCTAAAAATATAGATATATTCATTTTTAGCTGAACTTTTTCTTTAAATCAGGTTTTTTTACTAATAGCATTTTTGTAAAAGAATTAGTACCTGAAGTTAAATTTAATAAGATTGATAATATTGAGTTTTTCATTTTAAGAAACCTCCTTTTAAAGTAACTAAGATTTATTTCATAAATTTAAAAATTAAAAAATTTCAATTATAGCCAATAGTTTTGTTAATTCTTCATCTAGATTTTGCTAAATATTGTTTAGAAATTTAGAAAAATATCATAGCAATCTTTTATATATTTTTTATAAATATTTAAAATAAGTTTAAGATGCTTACATTATAATAAAAAAATAATTAATTTACATGAAATCATAATTTTTTTAAAGGTATATTAATATAATTTTCATAAGTTTGTAGTTATATATGCTAAATGTTGAATTTTTATGATGAATTATGTAGTTTGCTAGTGAAAATTCTTAAATTTATTAATTCTTTTTATTAATAGAGTTAATTAGAAATTTTTAATTGGTATTTTTAGGAGAATATTTTTGTGTTACTATTATTGAAAGCAGAAAATTAAATTGAGGTTTGAAAAGTTAAATCAAATTACAATTTAGATTAAAAAATAGGGGGCTATAATTATGAAGGTGACTGAAAGATTAGAAAGATTAAGAAAAATTATGAAGGATAAAGGAATTGACTATTATATAATTCCTAGTGAAGATGCTCACCAAAGTGAGTATGTGTGCGAACATTACAGGGGCAGGGCATATATGTCAGGTTTTACAGGGTCAGCAGGAACTTTACTTGTCGGTTTAGAAAATGGGATTTTGTGGACTGACGGTAGATATTTCATACAAGCTTTAGATGAGTTAAAGGGTTCTGGAATTGAAATGTTTAAAATGAGAATTCCAGGATGGCCAAGCTTATTAGAATGGCTTAAAGAAAATGCAAAGGCAGGAGAAACTATTGCTTTTGATGGAAAGGTATTTTCAGTAGGAGAATATAAAGATTTTAAAAAATTAGAAGAAGAAAATAATATTAATATAAAAATAGATGAGGACCTTTTAGATGAGGTTTGGAAAGAGAGACCATCTCTTCCTAAGGAAAAGGCATTTTTACATGAAGTTAAGTACTGTGGAAAAAGTGCGAGAGAAAAATTAAGAGAAGTTAGAGAGGAAATGAAAAAGCTAGGCGCTAATAATTATATTATAGCTTCTTTAGATGATATAGCTTGGCTTTATAATATTAGAGGAAATGATGTTAAATGCAATCCTGTAGTTTTAAGCTATGCCTTAGTTAAAGAAAATGAAGCATATCTTTATGTAGATAAATCAAAGTTCACTTCTAAAATGGAGGAAGAACTTTTAAATGAAGGGGTTACTTTAAAATCATATGATGAAATAGGAAATGCTATTAGTAATTTAGAAGGGAAGATTTTAATTGATCCAAATAAGATAAGTGCTTATTTATACGAGTGCATTAAGGATAAAAATAATATTGTGGAATTTGGAAACATAACAACTAAGTTTAAGGCTATTAAGAATGAAGTTGAATTAGATAACTTAAGAAAGTGTCAAGTAAGAGATGGAGTAGCCATGGTTAAGTTTATGAAATGGCTTAAGGATAACATTGGAAAGATAGAAATAAGTGAAATATCAGCTTCAGATAAGTTAGAAGAACTTAGAAGTTTAGATAAGTTATTTAAAGGAATTAGTTTTGAAACCATAGCAGGGCATAAAGAACATGGTGCTATGATGCATTATTCAGCAACTAAAGAGAGTGATTACACTTTAGAACCAAGAGGATTTTTATTAATAGATTCAGGTGGACAATACTTAGATGGAACTACAGATATAACAAGAACTTTTGTTTTAGGAGAATTAACTGAGGAAGAGAGAAAAGATTATACTTTAGTTTTAAAAGGACATATAGGCCTTATGAGAGCTAAATTCTTAAAGGGAACTACTGGATCAGCCCTTGATATAAAAGCTAGAGAGCCATTATGGAATGAAGGAATTGATTATAAATGTGGAACAGGTCATGGAGTTGGATTTTTCTTAAATGTTCATGAAGGACCACAAAGCATAAGTCCAGTACCAAATAAGGTTGCCTTAGAGCCAGGAATGATCATAACTAATGAACCTGGAGTTTATAGAGAAGGAAAACATGGAATAAGAACAGAGAATACAATGGTAGTTGTTAAAGATACTTATTCAGAAGAGTTTGGAGGATTTTATAAGTTTGAGACTATTTCACTTTGTCCAATAGATTTAGAAGGATTAGATATAAGCTTATTAAATGAAGAGGAAAAGGCTTGGCTAAATAATTATCATAAAAAGGTTTATGATTTATTATCACCATATTTAGATGAAGAGGAAAAAGAATTCTTAAAGAATGAAACAAGGAAAATATAATTTAACATATGAATAGATTTATAAAAGAAGATGGAATAATTCTTCCACCTTCTTTTATATTTATATAGTTTCCAAATTTTTATAGGAGTATAATAAAATTAATAGATAAAACTTATGAAATAGATAGAAACAAATGGGTGGTTTTATGGAGAGAGAAAAGGTTTGTCTAAAGGAAAGCTTTTATCTAAAAAGAGAATAAAGGTATTATTTATAATTTTTAAATTTAAATATTAAAGAAAAAGATTAAGATAAGATTAGAAAATTAGCTTTAAAAATTTATTGTTATTAATAAAAAATAGTAAGTTAAAATAGAATTCAAAAATTAAAATATATAAATTTGTATGTTTAGGAGGGATATATATGGCAGATCAAAGATTAAATAAGTTAGCTAAACTGCTTGTAAATTATTCAACAGGAGTTAAGGAAGGGGACTTTGTTTTTGTATCTTGTAATGAGGTTGCAAATCCTTGGCTTACTGAGGTAGTAAAGGAAGCTACTAAGGCAGGAGCTCATGTTGAGTATATTTTAGAATCAGAAGAAGCTAAGGAGGCAAGACTTAAATTTTCTACAAAGGATCAATTATTATCAGGGAATTTAATAATGGAAACTATGCTTGAAAAGGCAGATGTTTGGTTAAGTGCATGGGGAGCTAGAAATACTAGAGCCTTTAGCAATATAGATTCAGAAAAAATAAAAGATAGCAGAGCTGGAGAAAAGGGATGGAGAAAGTTCTATTCAGGAAGAATGGGAGATGGCTCTTTAAGATGGTGTGGAACTCAATTTCCTACATATGCAGATGCTCAAGAAGCTTCCATGAGTTTTAGTGAATATGAAGACTTTGTTTATGGAGCAGGTCTTTTAGACCATGAAGATCCTGTGGCAGAATGGAATAGAGTAAGCAAAGAACAAGAAAGATGGGTTAAATATTTAGATACTAAAAAAGAACTTCATATTTTAGCAGAAGGAACTGATATTAAGGTTTCAGTAGAGGGAAGAAAGTGGATAAATTGTGATGGTAGAGTAAACTTCCCAGATGGAGAAATATTTACATCTCCAGTTGAAAATAAGATAAATGGACACATAACTTTTTCATTCCCAGGTATTTATGCAGGAAAGGAAATAGAGGGTATAGAGCTTGAAGTTAAAGATGGTAAAGTTGTTTCATATAAAGCTAAAAAAGGAGAAGATTTATTAAAGGCTTTATTAGAAACTGATGAAGGAGCAAGCCATTTTGGAGAAGTAGCTATAGGTACAAACTATGGAATTAAGAAGTTTACTAGAAATATGCTATTTGATGAGAAAATAGGAGGAACAGTTCATATGGCTATAGGAGATTCTATGCCAGAGGCTGGTGGTAAAAATAGATCATCACTTCATTGGGACATGCTTTGTGACATGAGAAATGGTGGAAGAATATATGCAGATGGAGAACTTTTCTATGAAAATGGAGAGTTTAAAAAAGAAATATTAGAAAAATATAATCTTTAATATTATATATAAATTATAGAATAATAATTAAATTAGGGGATGAAGAAACTAATCTCCTAATTTAATTCTAGTTGAATTTTAAAATAATGGGAGTATAAGAATTATGAGTAATATATATGAGTTTAAAAAAGAAGACTTAAATGAATGTGCTGAGCTTTTTGTTAAAACCTTTAGTAAGGAACCATGGAATGAACCTTGGGATTTTGAAAATGCTAAAAAAAGACTTAATGATGTGGTTTTAACTCCAGGATTTAGGGGTGCTGTTTTAAGAAATGATGAAAAAATAGAAGGCGTTATCTTAGGAAATTTAGAGCAATGGTATGATGGAGAGCATTTTTGTGTTAAGGAATTCTTTGTGGATTCAAGTTCACAGGGGAAAGGAACAGGAAAGAAACTTTTAAACGCTTTAGAGAATATACTTATGGAAAAGGAAGTGGGAGTAATTCACTTTTGGACTATGAAAGGAAGCACAGCTGAAGCCTTTTATAATAAGAGAGGATATGAAATTCCAAAGGAATTAATAATGATGAGAAAAAAATTAAAATAGTAAATTTTTAAATAATGAAGATCTAGTGTACAATTAAAATTATTTTAATACACATAGAAATTAAAAAATTTAAAATAATACTATATGTTAAATTTTAATATAGAAGATATAAAAGAGCATGTAATAAGTTTAAAACATTAATACATGCTCTTTTTACTATTTAATTTAAATTCTATATATTATTAAACTGTAAGAGAACCATTTTTCTCTAAAACTTCAGCTTCTTTATTTTCATCTTTAGTATCAATACCATCATTTTTGTATTCATAGATTACGCTTATTAGTTTACCACTTATACATACTGCTATTATTGAGAAGAATATTTGCTTAAAGTCTAAATAAACTAAAGACATTAATAAAACAATGGCATCTGTTAACATGTAGACATGTTGTACCTTAAGAGGAGTAAATTTATTACCTAATAAGGCTATTACATCATCTCCACCAGAAGCACCACCACCACGTAATACTATTCCAGCACCAACACCAACTCCAATACCTGCTAAAACACTAGCAACTAGCATATTATTAGTAAAGTTAGGTGTTAAAAATCCTATGCTTTCCCAAAATCTATAGGATACTGAGAAGCAAAAAGTTGCAAATATTGAACATGCTAAGAATTTTTTGCCAAAGAATTTAGAACCTATTGCAAATAATGAAAAATCAATTATTAAGTTTGTTATAGATGGAGATATATCAAAAACATTTTTTACTAAAAGTAATAAGCCTAAGACTCCACCCTCTGTTACATTATTTTGATAGTTAAAGTTATAGCTACCAAAGGCTAAGATGCTTGAACCTAGTGCTATTAATAAAACACTTCTCAAGATCTTCTTTTTCGATTCCAAAATATCACGCTCCTAAAATTATCGTAAGTTAACTATAAAGAAAATAGCAGCCTTATATGTCTACTATATAGAAATAAAAAATTATGAATTTTAAATTATATTTTATAGTAAATTACTGTATATTTTAATTATAATCTTAATAAATATTAAGAGCAAACTATATAAAATAAGAGTAATAAGAATTAAAGAGGCAATTCTTTAATAGAAATAAATAGCCTCTTTGGTCATCTGTTTTTCTTTAAAGTGTTCATTTTTACAAGGTTTTCCGAAAGGTTAAAATATTGTTGTTAATAGTAAGAAAACTTGAAATGAATAAAAGGTTAATATATATAAATTTATTTTTATTTGAAATACTATAAATGAAAGCAAATACATAGAGTGTTCTTAAATTTAAAAGTGATTATTTTACATAAAATATATCTTAATTTTTAAATTTAAGAATAAAACATATGAGAAAGGATGTTATAGTTATGAAAGTAATTGTTAGAAAAGAGTTAGAACAAGATCATAAAACAGTAGAGCTTTTAGTAGAAGAAGCCTTTAAAGATGCTGAGTACAGTGATCATATGGAACATGTTTTAGTTAGTAAACTTAGAAAGGGAGAAAACTTTATTGATGGTTTATCTTTAGTTGCTGAAAGAGAAGGAGAAATAGTAGGCCACATATTATTAACTAAAGCTAATATAGAAAATGAAACAGAAAAATATGAAACTTTAGCCTTAGCACCAGTTTCAGTATTACCTAAATATCAAGGTATTGGAATTGGAGGAGAGCTTATAAGAGAAGGAATGAGAATGGCTAAGGAACTTGGATATGATTCAATAATAGTTTTAGGACATGATAAATACTATCCTAAATTTGGATTTAAAAAAGCTGGAGATTTTGGAATAAAAGCTCCTTTTGAAGTGCCAGAAGAAAACTTTATGGCAATAGAATTAAATGAAGAAGCTTTAAAAAATATAAGTGGTGTTGTAAGATATGCCAATGAATTTTTAGCAGATAATAATAAGTAATAACTTTGATATATTTATTTAAATATTAATTAAATATTGAGACTATATTTGTATTAATTTAAGGTGAAATAATAAGGTGGTTGTATAAAAAAATTATAAGTCTTATAATTTTTTATCAATCACCTTGTTATTTTTTAGATTAAAGTTTTAAACTTTTGTTTTTTTATATAGATATAGGAGAACACATCGATATACAATTAGGGTTTTAAACATTTATATAATAATAAATATTTAAAATAGAATCTATTTATAATATTTAAAAAGTATTTCTATTTTTATTTAAATAATTTATTCCAAAGTAAACATATATTATTGATACTAAAAAGCTTAGGGGAAGAGTAATGAGCATATTTAAGCTTAATAAATTTAGTAATGCTAATAATACTAAGCATGGAGTTATTCCATAAGTACTTAGTTTTATTATTTCCAAAAATCCAATAGGGTTATTTCTTATACTACATAGAATTTTAGTTATTATAGCTAATATTAAGGTTATAATGTATGAGAAAGCGATAAATATAATAACCATTAAGGATAAATATGTATTTCCAAAGGTTCTCTCTAAACTATTTATATAATTTTTTAAGTCATTATCATTTAAAGATAGATTCATATTTGAATAATTAGCTTCAGTAATTTTATTATTGTCATATTTAATTATTAAAGATTCATTTCCAAAGGCAATTCCTGATTCATAATCCTTTAATAAGTCTTTTGCAGGTTCCTTATCATTTAGTACAAAGGTCCAGTTTTCTTCTTGAAAAACTACAAAGTTAGAATCTTTTAGGTCTAAAACTCCATCTTTGATTTCAAAGGGAGGAATTTTGTCTTCAAAGGCAGATTTTCTAGAAATTAAAAATTTATTAAGTTCAGTATAATTTCTACTAAAAGCTAAAAGTCCTAATAAAAGAGATAAAATAAGTAAATAAAAGAAAGTGCTTATTCCAGAAGTTTTAATAAGTTCTTTATATCTTTTAGGAGTAAATAAACTTATATAAAATCTTTTAAATAGGTTCATATAATCACCCTTTCTATTTTTTATTAGTTTGTTCATTAAATAGAAATTTATTAATACTGTTAACTTTTGTTTAATTAATTTGAAAACGATTTTAAAACATAGTGTCGTATGATATCATAAAAATGTATTAAATGGAAAATAAAGAATAAAAAGACTTTTAAAGGGTTTAATACAATTAAATATTGAATGAAATATTGGGGGATTTTTATGATTAAAAGGGATTTTAGAAAAAGGTTAACTATGTGTTTAGCATCTGTTATGGCTTTAAACCTAGGTATAAGTGTATCGGTAAAAGCTGATGAGGGATTAAAAAATGAGATTAAGAATAATGATATTACTAAAGATATAAGCATATATCCAACTCCTAAGGATATGTCTGTAGGAAATAGTGAATTTACCTTAGAAGATTCAGTTAATATAGTTGGAGGAGATTTAGCAGATACATATGCCTTTGAACTTTTGAAAAATATGTTAACTGAATTTGGCATAAAAATTAATGAATCGGAAATTGAGGGGGCTACTACTATTTATATAGGAGAGAGCGATGACAATATTGAAGAGATGGAAAATACATTAGAAGAAATGAATGTAGACACATCTTCAATAAGCAAAGATGAGGGTTATGTATTAGTAACTGATGAAAATACAGAGGGAAATAAAATAGTTATAAGAGGAAATGATGAAACAGGAACTTTTTATGGGGTAAAAAGTTTAAAGCAATTAATTAAAAAGGAAGATAATAAGGTTATCTTAGATGAAGTTGTTATAAAAGATGAGCCGAGTTTTAAAATGAGAGCTGTAGTTGAAGGTTTCTATGGAACACCATGGTCTCAAGAGGAAAGATTGGATCAAATAAAAATGTATGGAGAATATAAAATGAATGCTTATATATACGCTCCAAAGTCAGATCCATATCATAGAGAAAAGTGGAGAGAGCCGTATCCAGCTTCTGAATTAGATAGAATGAAAGAACTTATAAAAACAGCTAATGAAAATAAGGTTGATTTTGTTTTTGCAATATCACCAGGTTTAGATATAAAGTTTGAGGGAGAAGAGGGAGAAGCAGATTTTAAAGCTTTAATAAATAAAGCAGAGACTCTATATGATATGGGAGTTAGAAGCTTTGCAATTCTTTGGGACGATATAGAAAATCGTAGTGGAGTTCAACAAGCAGAAGTTTTAAATAGATTTAATAAAGAATTTATAAAAAATAAAGAAGGGGTTAAGCCATTAATAACTGTCCCAGTAGAATATTGGGGAAGCTCAATGTTTAATGGGGAAGAGGTAAAGACTTATACTAAAGAGTTTGCAGAAACTTTAGATAAGGATATTGAAGTAATGTGGACAGGAAATGATGTTATTCCTCCAAATGGGGTTAGCTTAGAGGATGCAAAGAAGGTTTCAAATATATATAATAGAAAAATGATGTTATGGTGGAATTATCCTGTTAATGATTATAAAGAGGATAAAATGGCTTTAGGACCAATATATGATTTAGATAGAAATTTAGATGAGGAAGTGTCAGGATTTATAGTTAATCCTATGAGATTTTCTGATGCATCAAAGATTTCCACATTAACAGGAGCTGATTATGGATGGAATTCAGTTTCATATGAAGCAGAAAAATCATGGGACAAAGCTATTGAAATTATTGCAGGAGAAATGAAAGAAGAATTTAAGATTTTTGCTAATCATTCAACTAGATTAGATACAGGAAGACCAGACTCACCAGAGATTAAAAATACTATAGATAGCTTATGGGAAAAGTGGGAAGCAGGTTCTGATATTAGTTTAGAGTTAAGCAATTTACAAAATGAGTTTTCTAAAATGGTTCAGGTGCCAAATAAATTAAGAAGTAATTTAGAAAATAAAGCTTTATTAAATCAATTAGATTCACACTTATCAAAGTTTGAGATTTATGGAAATGCTGGACTTAAATCTATAGAAATATTACAAGACATATTAAATAAGGATATGTCAGAGTTCTGGAGTGATAATTTTGAAGGAATAAAACTTCTTAGAAATTTAGATGGAATAAAAGCTACAATTGCTAATAATGTGGTAGATCCATTTATAAGAAAAGTCCATGAAGTTGGAAATGAATATTTCAATAAGGAAACTACTGTTTTAGAGGAGAAGGAATATTCTTATAAATCAATTGGAAATATTGCTGACCATAAATATTCAGAATGGTTTATTTCTGAGGAAACGCACGTTCCAAATTATATGTTTGATGATAAAGATAATACAGGTTTCTGGTCAGCAGCGCCAGTACAAAAGGATGAGTTCATAGGATTTGATTTAGGTGAAGCTGAAGAGATTAAAGATATATATATTCTTATGGGAAGAAATAATAAAGATACAGATGTTTTAACACATGGAGTAATAGAGTATTCATTAGATGGAGAAAATTGGACAGAGTTAGAGGTTAATAAGGGAGAGAGAGAATTATTAGTTGAAACAGGAATAAAAGCTAGATTTATAAGATATAGAGCTCTTTCAGACTCTGAAAATAAGTTATATGTTAGAGATTTTAAAGTTAATACTGGAAAGAGTGAGGAAAAATTAATAGGAAATGTAGAAGTTAAAGACTCAAATATTAATAAGTCTTCAGAGGGAGAAAATGAAATTATATCTGCAAGTAATATAAATAAGATTTCCTTTGAAGAGGGAGATTCTATAGGACTTGCTATAAATGATGTTAAAAATGCAATTGGATTTGAAGTCTTAGGAGATGTAGAAAGTAATAAATTTGTATTAGAAAGTTCCTTTGATAATATAGAGTGGGAAGAAGTTTGTCATGGAACTAGCTTTAATGATGAGACCCCTTTAGTAGGAAAGTTCTTTAGAATAAGAGCGAAGGAAAAAACTGAAGCTAATATTAATGAAATTAAGATTTCATTAGAAGGATATTCTAAGGGAATAGTTTCAACAAATAGAAGAATAAGCTCAAATGCAAATATACATCCTGATTTTGTTGCTGATAATGATTATGGCACATCTTTTGTATGCTCAGATACTATTAAAAAAGGTGACTTTGTACAATTAGATCTTGGGGTAGAAAAGAAAATTAGAGATATAAGCTTAGTTCAAGGACCAGGCGGAGATTATATGGATGGAGATATTGAGTATTCATTAGATGGAGAAAATTGGACAAAGTTAGGTGTTGTAGAAGGAACTGATACCTTAATAAAAGATTTAGATGTAAAAGCTAGATATGTTAGAGTTATTTCAACTGGATATAAGGATCGTTGGTCAAGAGTTAGAGAATTTACTGTAAATACAACCGTAAAAGAATTTGAGACTAAGGCTACTTCAGAGGGAACTTATACAGATAGAAGTGAGAATATAAGAGATAATAATTTAAATTCTGCATATATACCAGAAGGTGAAATTAATAATGGAGATTATCTTCTACGTAGAATTTTTAATGAGAGATTAGTTTCAAAAGTTACAGTTGCTCAGAGTACAGATAATTTATCAGGAGCGAAAGTTATTGGAAAGACTGTAAATGGAGAAACTTTAGACCTTGGAGTGTTAGATAAGGGATTAAATGAGCTTGTTCTTAAGAATCCAAGACAATTAGTATCTGTAAAGTTAGTGTGGGAAAAAGATGCTGGAAAGGTGGAAATCTTTGAAGTAAAACCTACCTTTGTATCTTTAGATTCTATAATTGAAGATATTAAAAGTGAAATTCAGCGTGGAAAAGATGTTTTAGTTGAGCATAAAGATAAAGAAAATGAAGAAAGAACTCAGTTAGAAGAAGCATTAAAAAATATTGAGAATTTATTAAATAATAAAGCTTCAGATGATGAGATTGTAAGAGCATATGAGGATTTAACAAATAAAATAAATAACTTTATTGATTCAGAGCCAAATAAAGAAGAAGAGAATAAGCCAAGTAAACCAGAAGGTGGAGAAAATGGTTCTGAAGGTGAAGAAGACAAAGAAGACTCTGAAGATAAGAATGAAAATGAAGACAATAAGGATGAGAATGGAAATCTTCCAAACACTGGATCACCTTTAGGAGCAGGTGAGTTAATGCTAGTAGGTGCAGCTTTGGCTACACTTGGAGGAGTAACTATTAAAAAGAAAAAGTAATTAAAAAGAAATAAAATTATTTTATAATATAGTAGCTGTATCAAAATAAGTTTTAATTTTGATACAGCTATTTATTAATAGAAATTTTTCTTATATTAAATATGATCTTAAGAAACATATAAAATCAGTATTAAACAAAAATATAATTATACACTAAATTAAAATTAATATTTTTTATATTTTTCGTGATCAATTTTTTCACGTTTTTTTTCTTTAATTCTACTATTAATTGTCCAAATAATTAAAATTATAGAGCCTAGGATTATAGAGCCATAAAATAAGGCAATAATTCCTAATATAATCATAAAAACACTTCCTATCTAGGCATCTTCATAAATAACTGCTGTACCATAAGCAACCATTTCAGCAGCCCCTGCAGCAAGAGAAGAAGAAACAAGTCTCATTCCTATAATAGCATTTGCACCTAAAGATTCAGCTTCATCTACCATTCTTCCTATAGCAATTTGTCTAGCCTCTGTAAGCATTTCTGTATAAGAATTCATTTCACCACCAACTAAGTTTTTAAAACTTGAAGCGATATCCTTACCTATATTTTTACATCTTACAGTACTTCCTTTAACAAGTCCTTTAACTTCTTTTATTCCTTTGCCTGGTATTGTTTCAGTTGTTAATACTAACATAATTTATACCTCCTGAAAGTATTTTTATATTTATATTTTAAATTAAAATATATTCTAAATATAAACTTAGTTAATAAAATAATAAATTGAAAAATCAACCAACTAAATTGTTAGATAAATCATATCATAAGTTAAAGTACAATTCAATATATAGTATTAAAAAACTTATTAGAAGATAACTATAAGTCTATATATTTCTAAAAATTGTAAATAATTTAATATAATATTAATATTGTGTGAATAAGAATGGTAGTGTAAAATAATGCTATAATGTAAAATTTTACTTGAAAAGTTATTTGTTTGATAGGGTTTTGGTGTATTTAAATAGGCCTTGAAATCGAAAAAGAATTTTAAAATTTCTTTTAAAAAACTTCATTAATAAATTACTTAATAGGTTTGGTTTTATATTAAATAATTTTAGAAAAGAGGATAAGAAGATGAAAAATATTGATAATTACACAAGTAATAAAGAGGCTAGAAATAAGATTCTTAAAGAATCTTCTGAAATTGTTGCAGATGAAATGAGAAAGTTACAAGAACAAGATGATGAGAAGAAAAGAGAAGAGGGGATAAAAGAAACTTCTGAAAAGTTAGCTAACTATATGAGAGAGCTAGAAGAAAAATAATTTTAAAATAAGGTGGATAATTAGTAAGGGTTTTAGGGACAAAAATTAAAAAAATGGGGGAATTATTAGTGGCTTTAGAAAATTCTAATGAGTTAATTATAAAAATAAGAGATTTGAAGATGAATTTTGGAACAAAAGAGGTTTTAAAAGGAATAAATTTAGATATACACAAGGGAGAAATAATAGGCTATATTGGAACAAATGGTGCTGGAAAAAGTACAACAGTTAAAATAATGTTAGGCATTATAAGTGGATATACAGGAACAGTTGAAATTTTTGGAGAAAATATTTTAAAGGGCGATGGAAGTTATAAAAGGAAGATAGGGTATGTTCCAGAAATGGCAGACATATATGATACTTTAACTGCTAAGGAATATTTAACTTTTATGGGACAATTATATGGTATGGAGTATAAAGATGTTTTATATAAAAGTAAGCAGCTTATGAAGATATTAGGCATAGAAGATGTTTATAATTCAAGAATTTCAAGCTTTTCTAAGGGAATGAGACAGAAAGTTCTTTTAATATCAAGTCTTATACATAATCCAGATATATTATTTTTAGATGAACCTTTAAATGGCTTAGATGCAAATAGTGTTATGGTTATAAAGGAAATATTATCTGAGCTAGCTAGAAATGGGAAAACCATATTCTATTCATCACATATAATTGATGTTGTTGAGAAAATAAGTCATAGAATAATTCTTTTAAACAATGGAGTGGTTGCAGCTGATGGTAGTTTTGAAGAGCTTAAGAAAATTTCTAATGAAGAATCCTTAGAAGAAATATTCAATGACTTAACTGGTTTTAATGATCATAAAAGATTAGCAGAGGAATTTACTGCACTTATAAAGGGGTGTAGTTTATGAAAAAGGATAAATCTTTAGCTGTAGTTCATAGACTAAGAGGGGTTTATGAAAAGCTTGGTGTTGATTATGAAATGATGAGATTAATATTAGAGACTAAGCTTACAATGGATAGAAGAAGAGAGCATACAATAAACATGAATAATAAAAGTAGTGATGAGAAAGATAATAGTTTTGGCAAGGCATTAATTCTTTATGGAGTAATGGGAGCTTTTATGTCTATGCTTATAATTATTAAGCAGAATATAATGCTTCAGATGGCTGTTTATTTTGGATTTTTTATGTTTGTAATAGGTAGTAGTTTTATAGCTGATTTTGCTTATGTTCTTTTAGATGTTAGGGATAAAAATCTACTTGGAATTACTGGTGTAAGTTCTAAAACTATAAATGCAGCTAAGATTACTAATATTTTGATTTATATGACAAAGCTAAGCTTAGCTTATGGGGGAGTAGGAATACTTGTTTCTTTAAGGTATGGTATATTATTTACTATTGTTTTTATAATTGAGATTATACTTATTAATTTATTTATGATACTTATAACAGCATTTATTTATTATTTAGTTCTTAAGTTTTTTAATGGAGAAAAGCTTAAAGACATAATAAATGTAGTTCAAATAGTTCTTACTGTTGGAATAATGATTATGTATCAACTTGTAGGAAGACTTTTTGATTTTCTAGATGTAGGTAGTAGATTTACCATAACAAGTTGGTGGCAAGGATTTATAGCTCCTTTATGGTTTGCTGCACCTCTTGAAATAATAGAAAGTGGAGTAATAGATAGAACATTAATAATATTTACAGGGTTAGCAATTTTGTCACCAATATTATCAATACTTATTTATTTTAAAATAGCTAAAAAGTTTGAAGATTACATTCAAAAGTTAAATGATAATACTTATAAAGGTAAAGATAGAATTCCATTTTCTTTTAAAATTGGAAATTTGGTGTGTAGAAGTAGTACTGAGAAAAGTTTTTTTAATTTTACCGTAAATATAATAAAAAGTGAGAGAAACTTTAAGTTAAAAACATATCCCAATATAGCTATGTCCTTAGTTTTCCCTTTCATATTCTTATTTAATTTTATTAGAAGTTATGAAAGTTTTGCAGATTGGAAAAATCATATGGCTAGTTCAAATGAGTTTTTCACATTGTATATATGTATATTTATGTTGACTCCTGTAATCCTTATGGTTAAATATTCAGATCAGTTTAAAGCCTCTTGGATTTATAAAGCTGTTCCTATAGATGATATGGCTTCAATATTTAAAGGGGTATATAAAGGTGTGTTTTATAAAATGATTCTGCCTGTATATATAGTATTGGCTTTAGTATATTTATGGGTATTTGGATTAAGGATTATTCCTCAAATTATAGCAATATTATTTGTAATAATTATTCTAAACCTAATAACAGTTAAGTTGATGGATAAACATCTTCCATTTTCAGTAAGCTTTAAAGATGGCGAAAAGATGGATGATTTAGGAATAACCTTATTTATTTTTATGCTAAGTGCAATATTTGGAGTAGTTCATTATATAATTAATAGACTTAATTATGGAGTATATATCTTTATCCTTATAGAGTTAATATTAATAGGAATTTTATGGACAATAATAAGTAAGAGCAAATATCATAAAATTAATTAAATAAAAACAAATTAGAGTTTAATAGTTATAGAATATATAAGCTAGAGTTAAATAAAATTAACCTTAACTTTATATATAAAAATAAATTTAAAAATCTTAACCTTATTTTTAAGAAGGTTAAGATTTTTATTATATATTTAAGTGGTAAGATATTTAAATATTAGGTAAGAATATATCTTCACCTAATGGAAGAATATCATTTTTAAATGGGTTTATATCCATAAGGAAATCTATAACTACCTCATGATTATATTTAGGGTAGTGTTTTCTAGCTATGCTATACCAAGTATCCCCTTCTTTTACAGAGTATTTTTTCCCATCTTGAAAAGCGTTAACAGGAACTAATACTGTATCCCCTGAGTCTAGTGATGAAGTATTGCTTATTTGATTGAGAGATTTTATAATATTCAAACTAGAATTAACAGTACAAGTATCCTTAAACTTTTTAGCCACGTCACTTAATTTTTCATCATCTTTAAGAGTATATTTTTCTGTTTCTAAATCTTTCAAGTAAGAAGAGTAGCTTATTGTATTTTTACTTTCTGATTTAGAGTTTTCAGATTTGTTTTTATCATTATTTAATGTTTCTTTTGAATTAGTATTTTTATCAGAAGTATTTTTTTTGTTTTCATTAGTAGAATTATTTGATTTATCATTAGCAGATTTATTTTCTGAACTATTAGCAGTTTTTTCTAATTTCTTTTCATCAGTATTGTTTTTATTTTCTTCCTTCTTTTGGTCAGTTTCTTTTAATCTTTCACTTAAGTCATCTTGTGAGTTTTTATCTTTATTCTCAGAGGAGGTATCTTCAGTAACAGTAACCTCTTGAGAAACGGATTTAGATTTCATTAATGTAGAAACCGTTGAATATGTAAAATAACCTAATAAAGCTACACATGTCAATGATCCTACAAGTACTAAAATATTTTTTTTATTCATTTAATAGCCCTCCTAATATGAATTTATACTGAGATTATTGACAACTATAAGAAAAATATACATAAAAAAGAATCTTAAAAAATATTAAATATTATTTCTAAGATTCTTTATAATCAATAAATTTAAGAGGGGGAGAAATATTATATTTAAAGTTTTTCTCTTTATTATGGATAAAAATAACTATTTTTTTGAAAAAAGCTTGATTTGGTCTAAAATTAGAATTATAATGTAAACGTATTAAGATATTGGTTTATATATGTATAGATTTAGTTATATAATTTATTTTTAGCCTTCCAGAGCGGTTAAAGGAAGGCTCTTTTTTTTATCTTTCTCCTATTAGACAAATAAGTTCATTTGAAAGTAATACCTCTTCAATAGGAGAAAAGGCAGCTTCTTTCATATCTGATATAATAGAATCCTTACTTAAGGCCCCTTTATGCATACCTTCTTTCCAATCAGCAATGAAAATTTTTCCCTCTTCTTTTAATACTCTATAAGCATCTTTTAAAAGCTCCTTAGGAGATAATAGCTCATGGTGAAGGTTTATCATTACTATTAAGTCAATAGAGTTATCTTTTAATGGAATATGAGTTTCTTGCATCTTTCCGATTTTTAATCTATCACCATAATAGTCTTGAAGATTTATATCCATATAGTTTAGAAACTCATCTGAAATATCAAGGGCATACAAGGTGCAATTAGGAATCTTCTCTAAAAATGCACGTGAAAATAGTCCAGTGCCTGCTCCCACATCAGCAATTTTTGGACAATTATTTAAGTCTAAAATTTTTAAAAGTTCTCTTAAATCTATTAAGTTTAATCTTTCTGGATTATTAAGTTTTTCTAAGTTATCAGGATTAAATTTTTCACTCATAATGTTTATACCTTTCTTATAAGATTTATATACTTTATATTATTATCAAAGTAGTTAAATCTTATTATTTATAATATTGTCTAAAATAAAATTTATATATTTTAATGTAAACATTAAAATAATATTGTGATTTTATCATATTATGATAAAATAATTGAAGTTAGATTAATAGAGTTAATTTTATAGTTAAGTTTATTATGAAGTTTCTTAAACCAATAAATAAAATAACAAAACTCAATGTAATAAAAGTAAATTTAATTTTATAATATTGATAATAAGTATTGAAAATACATTAGTGGTATTAAGAGGTGAATTATATTATGAATAATATTGAGAATATAAAAGATATCTTTAGAGATTATAGAATAGGAATAAATGGGGAAGAGGACATGAAAAGATGTTCCGTTTTAATCCCAGTTGTAAATATAGATGGAGAAGATAATATTATTTTTGAAATAAGAAACAATAAATTAAATAGTAATCCAGGAGAAATATGTTTCCCTGGTGGTGCCATAGAAGAGGGAGAGACTCCTAAAGAAGCCGCCTTAAGAGAATGCTTTGAGGAAATTGGTTTAGGAGAAGAAAATTTGGAAATCATAAGCCAATTAGATTTTTATGTTTCACCTAACAATATATTAATTTATCCTTTTTTAGGAGTTCAAAAAAATCAAAAAGAAGATATAAAAAATTTCATTTCAATTAACAAAGAAGAAGTATCTCATATATTATTAGTTCCTTTAAAATATTTATTAAATTATGAACCTGAAATTACCTACAGCAAAATTATAAATATGCCAAAGGAGGATTTCCCTTTTCATAATATAATAGGTGGTAAAGATTATAAATTTAGAGATGGAAGATACAAAGTTATGTTCTACAAATATAATAATTTTGTGATTTGGGGAATGACAGCTAGAATATTAGAAAATTTCTTAAATGTATATAAGGAACATTATAATAAAAATATTTAATATAGTAATTTAAAAATAAACTAAAACTTGTATTAAAACAGGTTTTTGTTAAATTTTATAAATATATAGACATTTTAAAGGAGCGATTAAGTGGACCAAAGAAGTTTAGAGAAAAAGTGTAAGTTCAATAAAAGGGTTATTCTATTTACATTTTTACTTACAATTGCTACATTAATAGCAATTTGGATTTCTACATTTAAGTATTATTACAATGAAATTAAATGCAATAATGTGACTATGGAAAAGTTACCCATAGGAAGCTTTCAAGAAGAGTATAAATCTCCAAACAAAAAATATACTATTAATTCTTATATATGTAGTTCTGGAGGAGTACCTGATTGGGCCGTAAGATGTGAAGTGGTTAATAATATAAGTGGAGAAGTAAGAAATATATATTGGGATTATAAGATAAAATTAATTGATGTAAAATGGATTAATGATAATATAGTCTCAATAAATGGACATAAAATAGATGTTAAAAATGAGGTTTATGATTGGAGAAAAATATAATTAAAATAAAAAAGACAAATACTTTTAGTATTTGTCTTTTTTAATCACATTCAATAATACGTAAATAACACAAAAGTGCATTAAAAATGAAAAAATAATTGCTTTTATCGATGATAAAGTAAGAAAAGAGGGTTTCATCGATAAAACCTTTACATTAATTATAATATAATGTTTTCAAAAATGCAAGAAAATGTTTTCAAAAAATAAGAAACTTTTTAGTAATAAATTAAAAAGAATAATTTGTTATTATTTATGTAGTATGATTATAAATAATAACTTAAAAAATATTGATTATTTATATGTAAAAATACATATTTAAGAATTAGTTTATAAATTAATACAACAGATGGGAAGGAAAATAGTTTATGGGGTTTTTAGAGAGCTTTGTTAGCTTTATAGTTTATTTAGCTAGCACTTGTGGATACGTAGGAATATTTATATTAAACATGCTTGAATATGCTTGTTTACCATTTCCAAGTGAAATTGTATTACCTGCAATAGGTGCTAGTGTAGCAAGTGGTAAATATAGCATGATATATGCTTTGCCAATATCCGTTATAGGAGGCGTAGTTGGCACCCTAATAAGCTATTCTGTGGGAATGTATGCAGGAAAAAAAGTAATTTCATTTGCTAAGAGAAAGCATAAAAAAAGTAAATCTATATTTGAAAAAATAGATAGGTTATTTTCTAGTTATGGCAAAATAACAGTTTTCCTAGCTAGATTATTACCATTTACAAGAACATATATATCACTTTTTGCAGGAGCTGAGAAGGTTAATAAAATTATGTTTGTTATATTTTCAGCTTTAGGTATAACAATAATGGATAGTTTCTATCTTCTATTAGGATATTTTGCATATGATAATAAATCATTCATAGAAAAAGCTTTAAGACATTATTCAATAGCATTAATAATTGTAATAGTAATGGCTATTTTTTCACATTATATTTATAAAAATCTAAAATTAAAATAAGAGTAAGCAAGGATTATAGAACAGTTATGCATATTGATTACGATGAAGCAAATGCCTGCGGATTTTCAAGGGAAACTTTTTCTTTAATTGTTGGAAAAGATTAAAAATAATAATTTAAGATAATAAGCTTATATATTAAGTTAAAAGTTAATTATGCTTTGGAAAGCTTCGTACTAATTTAATAATATAAAAGGTTTTAAATAGTTATCTTAATTTAGTATAGTAAGTTTTTTTAAAGGATTATATAGTTTAACCACCTAAAATCTTATAAGTATTTAAATAAGATTTTAGGTAATGTAAGTGGGAGGAAGCCTCTAAATGAAAGGGGGTAAGGATAATATTGACTATGAAAAGTTAGTTGAATTTTTAGTAGGTGAAATATACAAGAGAATTCAAGATGAAAATAGTAAAAGTAATTTTTAGCATAAATAAGATTAAAGTATAAAACATAGAGCTTACTTTTTAATAAAAGTAAGCTCTATTTTGGTATTAGGTTAGGTAAATATTAAGATTTTATTTGATGTAGAGTTTGGCGAATATTGTGCTGTGAGAAGTTTTTTTTGCATAATTTATGAAGAAGCAGACAAATTAGTACATTATCAAAAAACTCCCCTACTATGATATTTATATGCAGAGAATTTCAAAATTATTACTAAAAAATGGAAAAAATATTATTTTTAGATTAATGCAAATGTATATTGACATATTAATCATATAGAATTAAAATAATTGTATAAAATTAAATTTTAAAAAATATAATTTAGAATATATGGGGTGAGTAGTATGGAAATTTATGATATTAGCGTAAAAGATATTAATGGAGAAAATGTAAGTTTAGAAAGATATAGAGGAAAGGTTCTTTTAATAGTTAATACTGCTAGTAAATGTGGTTTTACAAAACAGTTTGATGGATTAGAAGAGCTTTATGAAAAATATAAAGATGAAGGTTTTGAGGTTTTAGGATTTCCTTGTAATCAATTTAAGGAACAAGATCCAGGAAGCAATTCAGAAATAATGAACTTTTGTAAATTAAATTTTGGTGTAACATTCCCTATGTTTGAAAAAATTGATGTTAATGGAGAAAATGAATCTCTATTATATTCTTACTTAAAAGAACAGAAAAGTGGAATGTTTGGAAGTAAAATTAAGTGGAATTTTACTAAGTTTCTAGTGGATAGAGAGGGAAATGTGATAAAGAGATTTTCACCACAAACTACTCCAAAATCAATAGAAAAAGATATTGAGGAACTTTTAGCTTAAGGTTACATATTAATTTAATATTACTTTTAAACAAGCTTTGTTTTTTAGGTGCACAAACCATATTTTCTTTTGGCATTACAATAGATGATTTTAAACAATATTTGCTTTTAGGTCTATTCCGAGTAAATATTAAATAAAATCTAAACTAGATACTTTTAAACAATATTTGTTTTTAGGTGCTAATAGCTTTTTAATAGTTACTATTAATAGAATATTGATTTTAGTTTAGAAATTTTAATCACATATAAATCCTTAAATGAGAACATAGTATGACATTGTTTAAGTATTAGGGGAGAGGGTATAATTAACATTAGATGAAAGAGATAAGCTTTAAAAAAGCAAGGTTTTCTCTTTTATATAGGTGTAATTAATCTTATATGAAAAATACATGTAAGATTTAGTGATTTATTTGAAGTTAGGAGGAGTTTAAAATGAATCTTAAAAGAATAAATTCAAATGATAATTGCTTTAATAAGGCAATAGAAATATACAATGGAAGCTTCCCAATATTTGAAAGAAGAACAATGGATGATCAAATAAAGGCTTTAGATGATACAAACTATCATTTTGAGGTTATATATGATAAAGAGGAAATGGTAGGAATATTACTCTATTGGGATATGGATAGGTATAAGTATATAGAGCACTTTGCCATAGATTCTAAGTTAAGAGGAAAAAACTACGGATCTAGAGTGTTAAAAGAGTTTTGTGACCATAATAAAAATGTAATTTTAGAGATAGATCCTCCAATAGATGAAATATCAATAAAAAGATTGAATTTTTATTTGCAATTAGGTTTTAAATTACAAGATTTTGATTATACACATCCATCCTACAGAAAAGGCTGTAAGAGACATAGTTTAAAGATTATGACTTTTAATCATAATATGCTTAAAGAAGATTATGATACTTTCAATATATTGTTGAAAAGAGATGTTATGAAGTATTCTGAATTTAAGGATAGATTAAATAATTAGTTTAAAGTATATTTTTATATAAACTAAATAGAAATTGATTTAAGTAGAAAATACAATGGTACTAAATTTAGGCCATTGTATTTTGTTTTTTAGAGCAATAAAACTTTATAATACTCTAAAAAATTATAAGAATAATAGAATAGCAATATAGATTTTAGAGTAACAAAGCTTTAGAAGGATTAGTATAAAAGCTTTTTAAATTTCTAGAAAAAAAGGTTGTTTTTATTTATAATAAAAAAGATGTAGATTTTAGAGTATTAATATAAATTACTAATAGCAAAGGAGAAAAATATGAAGAAGGTTTTAATTGGAGTTTTAGTGTTTTTAATTTGTATTATTTCAGTCTTTTTGTTTTTTGATAGGGAAGAGGAAAGCATAGTTACTGATGTAGTTGAAAAATCTCAATATGGTCTTTTAGTTAATTATGAAGATGGACTTATTGCAGTTGATACTGGAGACGCTGAAATAGTTGATAGAGATGGAAAAGAAAATACTCTAGATTGTATAAATGAGGGAGATAGAATAGAAATTATTTATGATGGAAAAATAGAAGAAACTTATCCAGCTCAGATTAATAATGTTTACAAAATAATAATTTTTTAGTTTATATTAAGAGTCTTATAATAAATATATTTTTGAGTTTTGTTGAAAGTTTTATAAGAAAAAGCACTAAATTTATTTAATAGATTTAGTGCTTTTTTATAAATATTTATATTGTTTAAATTTTAATATAGTTTTATATTTATTTATTAATTTAGATAAAGAAAAATTAGTTAATTGCTTTAATTTCAAAAAAGAAGAGATAAAAATATCAATTGATTAAATCAAGTTTATTAGAAAATTATGTTAATATTTAAATAGAGTAAAAATTTATTTAGAGACAAGGTTATATGAGAGGTTAGGGAAGTGTTACTTTATGAAAAAAAGGGTGTTTTGGGTAAGTATAGTATTTTTAATAATTATAACGGTTTTAGGTATTACAATTAAATTTGATGGTAAGAAAGTTAATTGTAACAGAAAAACAGTTAAAGTAGGATTTTATGAATATTATCCTTATTATTATCTTAATAAAAATTCTATGCCAGATGGCTATTATAATGAAATACTAGAATTAATATGCAATAAGTTAGATTTAAATTATAAGTATGTAGATTGTAATGTAACAGATGCTTTAGAAAAGCTTAAATCTGGACAGATAGATTTAGTCTTTGGAATAAGTAAGACTCCTGATAGAGAAAAGGAATATGAATTTACTGACCACTATCTAAATAATGATAACTTTGCCATATATACTAATAAGAATATAAAAAATGGTGATTTAAAAGCTTTAAATGGATTAAAAATGGGATTTTTAAAAGGAGAAGAAAATAATGAGTGGATTTTAAGGCTTTTAAAGGATAAAGGCATAAATGTGAAACCTATATATGTTTCTAATTATCCTGAAGATGAGGAATATTTGTATAATAACAAAGTGGACTTTGTAGTAGAAAATACAAGAAGCAATATAAATTATGAAAATAAAAATATTAAAAAGATTTTTGAATTTTCTTCTGGACCTGTTTATATAGTTAGTAGAAAAGGTAATGAAAAATTAATTGAAGGAATAGATTCTGTACTTGGAGAGCTTGAAGAAGATCAGGAACAAAAAGATACTAATTTATATTCTAAGTATTTTGATGAGCATTTAGATAAATTAAAAAATGAAAAGTTACTAGTTGTAATATTTTTAATTATAATATCATTATTTATTTATAAAAAAAGAAAAAATAAAATATTCGCTATAAGAACTAAAAGAAAAATTAGAAACTATATGAAAAATGATAAATATATATTATATTATCAATCTATAGTAGATCCAAAGAAAAATAGAGTAAAGGGATTTGAATCTCTTTTGAGATTAAATAAGGATGGAAAAATTTTAACTCCCTATAGCTTTATAAGGGAAATTGAAGACAATAATATGTCTTTAGAGGTTTCTTTATGGCTTTTAAAGAAGGTTATTTCAGATTACAGAATAATAAAAGATTATGATATGGTTAAAGGAAGAGATTTTTATATATCCTTAAATGTTTCATTTAAAGAAATAGAAAATCCTAAGTTTTTAAGATCCTTAATGAAAATTGCAAAAGATTATAAGATTGATGATTGTAATATTTGTTTAGAGATAGTAGAAAAGTTTGGTATGGAGGATATAGGAAGAATACAAAGTGCAATAAGAATAATAAAGGAATATGGATTTTTAATAGCTATAGATGATTTTGGAGTGGAATATTCTAATTTAGATTTATTAAATAAAATTGATTCTGATATAGTGAAGCTAGACAAGTACTTTGCTGATAATTTAGACAAGTCTATTATAAATGAAAAAACAGTGGAATTTATATCAGAAATATGTATCATAGCTAATAGAACTATAGTATTTGAAGGTATAGAGGAACAGTATCAGGTTGACATTGTTAAGGCATTTCCATATGAAAAAATATATATTCAGGGATATTTCTATTCAAAGCCAGTAGATATTGAGACTTTAAAGGATTTTAAATTTAAGGATAGTTAATTTTTAAAGGATAGAAATAGTAAGAATTAATGAGAAGGATTTATAATATAATAAGGTGGTTATAATTAGGAGGTACAAAAAATGAAAGTATTATTAGTTAATGGAAGTCCCAATAAAGAGGGATGTACTTATACAGCATTAAAGGAAGTAAGTAAAACTCTAGAGGAAAATGGAATAGATACTGAAATATTTCAAGTGGGGAATAAGCCTATAGGTGGATGCATAGGATGTGGCTCTTGTAAAAAAACAGGGGAATGTTTTATGAAGGATGGTGTAAATGAATTTGTGGAAAAAGCTAAGGATGCAGATGGATTTGTATTTGGTTCACCAGTTTATTATGCAGCAGCTTCAGGTTCAATAACTTCATTTTTAGATAGAGCATTTTATTCTGGGGGTAAACATATGGCATTTAAGCCAGGGGCAGTTATATGCAGTGCAAGACGTGCTGGGACAACCTCTACTTTAGATCAATTAAGTAAGTATCTTACAATATGCAATATGCCAGTTGTAAGTTCACAATACTGGAATATGGTTCATGGAAATACTCCAGAGGAGGTTAAAAAGGACCTAGAAGGTATGCAAACAATGAGAGTGCTAGGAAGAAATATGGCATGGCTTATTAAGTGTATAGAATTAGGTAAGAAGAATAACATTCTTAAACCAGAATTAGAAGAGAGAGAAAGAACTAATTTCATCAGATAATATGAATATTTAAAAATAGTTTTTATAAATAGACTTTGTTAGTGAAGAGAGAAAATAAAAGTGGAATGTATCAAAAGTAATTTTAATGTTTGATATATTTCACTTTTATTTATTTACTTAAAAATATTGATTAGAAGAAATAACATGGTTAATCAATTGAAATATTTTATTTATAAAAAATATTTTAGTGAAATAATTTAAATTTGTATGAAAAAAATGAACTTTATATAAAAAATTATCTCAAATGTTATTTTTAGGAATGAATGTTTGTATAATAGTAATATAGATATTTAACTAATTAACTAAATATCTATATATTGTAGAAAGGATATATTTTATGAGTAAGGTATTTAAAGCTTTAAGCGATGAAACAAGAAGAGAAATATTAAAATTGCTTAGTAAGAAAGACATGAGTGCTGGTGAAATTTCTGATCATTTTAATATGTCTAAACCATCTATATCAAAGCATTTAGAAATATTAAGAAAAGCTGAGCTTATAAGTTCTGAGAGAAAAGGTCAATTTATAATTTATTCTATTAACACATCAGTAATACAAGAAGTTCTTGGGAATTTTTTGAGCTTGTTTACAAAATAAGGGGGAGAATATTTATGAAGAAATTTGATTTTACAAGAATATTATTTTTTATAACATCATTACTAATAATAATTGGAGGTTTTTTAGTTAAAGAAAGTAATTTAATAGTTTCTATTATTGGAGGATTGTTGATTTTTGCTTTAATTATATTTGATATAAAGGCACCTAAAATTGCAAATTTATCAGAAGAGAATGTTAAAATTAAAACTATGAGAACTTTAAATAGACTTACAATTTTTATTATAATAATTGGTTGTATATTTTCTATATTATCTCCAATTAAAAGTTCATTAAATCCTAAAACTAATGAAATCTTAGTTGTTGGTTTATGTTCAATATTTATTATGTTCTTTGGAAATATAGCTCCTAAAATACCTTTCAATAGATATATGGGATTAAGATTACCTTGGACAATAAGGGATGAGAGCACTTGGAAGATAGCTCATAGAATATTAGGATATGTATCTTTTCCTATTGGAATAGGGATGTTTGCTTTATCATTTTTCTTTAACATTGAAGTTATTGTAATCACTGGTATTTTGATTTGGATTATAATACCAGGTATATATTCATTATTTTTTTATTATAAGAAATTTAAAAGGGTAAATATGTAAATCTAGTGGAATATAAATTGCTTGTCATATAGATAAGCAATTTTTTATATAACAGAAATAATTTATATAAATTTGATTTGATATTTTAATATTTAGAAAATATACAAATATTTTAACTTTAGTTAATTTTATAATGTAATTTATATGTGATAAAATGTAGCTAAGAAAATGATTACAAAATATATATTTATTTAAAGGTATTTTTGAAGCTTTAGATTATATAACAAGGAAATTTATAAGTAAAAATAATACTTCTATAATGTAGATTTTAACTAGAAAGTGGGGAACTAATTATGGAATCAAAGGAAATGAGATTAGCTAAAAAAGCAAAAAAACTTATAGATGAATTTGAAAGGGTTCAATCAGTTCTTTTAAATGGAGAATTACCAGAGCAAGAAGTGGAAATAAGAGATGATGGAGCTACTATTGTTCTTAAAAATATAATGCCAGGATATAGTGGAGAAGCTATGTTTAAGCTAACTCATATATCTGATGTGGTTAAAGCTTATATTGATGATATGGATGAAGAAAATGATGAAATGATTAAAAGCTACGAAGTTGAAAATACTAATTGGCATGAAAGCGACTTAGGAGATATTTACAGAGAATCTGCTATGGAACATTTAGAAAAGGTTGAAGTAGTAGGAGATAAAGTTAGGCATACGTATAAGGAACTTAAGAAAATAGAAGAGAAAGCTAGAGAAATAGAAGGACTATAGGATTTAGTTTTTATTTGTAAAGTAAGGTTATATATTAAATAAACCTTACTTTATTTTATTTATAAATAAAATAACAATATTAATTAAATACACATTTAGGAGATATATTTGATGGGATTCTATACCGTAAATAAAAGAACAATGATATTAAAATAAGGAGAAGATAATTTTGAGGGGCATAGTTTTAGATAAAGGGCAAGAATATTATACAAATTTAAGAAAGGTTTTTAACGCTGTTAATGACATTCATCTTGAGTATAACTGGCTTATTACAGATTGTTGTGCTTATCCAGAGGATGAAGATATAGAGGAGCTATTATCAAGAGAATATTGCTTTATATCTGGAGAAGAACTAGACACTATAATTAAAAAAGAGGATTTTCAATTAATTTGGGGTGTTTTAAGTGGGTTCAATAAGAATTTTACTTTAGAAGAGATTATGAAATATAATTTACCTTATGCAGAAGATAATAAAGATATTTGGGAGAATCCAGTTTGCATTCAACATCCTCTTTCAGAGATAGAGATAATTTCATGGGATAGCGATAAAACAGTTCTAATAAGCAAGGATGAAAATTTATTAGGCAGTTTTAAAAGTAATTTTCCCTTAAGTAAAGATTTAGAATTTTACAATAGAAAGTTAAAAAATAGATTATAAAACTTTAATAAAAAAAAGAAATTATTAAAAATTTTATGTTTTTTAGAAAGTAGGAAAATACAATGTTTCATTAGGTTTTTAAGAGTTTAATTAAAATTTTCTTTGAGTTTTTTGAAAAAAGTTAAGAAGTTAAAAGAAATTAGATTATAAGAGACATTAAGAGTATTTCCATAAAAAACAAATAGTTAATTGATTATAAACATATAGGTATATGAGTATTTATTATAATACTTTGAACTGATGTATAATGTCAGTATAAATAAAAGGGATGTAAAAAAGGATGTGAAAAATATGTTATCTAGTAAGAAAATAGTAGATGATTATATTAAAAAAAATAGATTGGAGAGTCAATGAAAATTCCAATTCACCATATAGTTTTGGGAGTCTCAATAAACATATAATAGCTGAGGTTTCTAAAGATTACTGGCTTAATGAAGTTTATAAGGATAAAAGGATAATAGATGCTTATAAAAATGGAGATATGCATATTCATGACCTAGGAGGATTAACACTTTATTGTTGTGGATATTCCTTAAGAAACATAATTTTAATGGGGGTACAGGGAATTCCTAATATTCCAACTAGTAGTCCTGCAAAACATTTTGATGCTATATTAAATCAAATAGCTAATTTGGTTACAATATATCAAAATGAGATTATGGGCGCTGTTGCTTTTAATTCATTTGATACATTATTAGCATAAAAATAATGAAAAAGAGTTTTTTAATGCTTTAAAAGAAATATTGATTATAGCAAAAGATAGCTTAGAAAAGAAGAGAAAATGGTTAAATGACAATATTATAAATAAAGATATGTTGCCGGCATTTTTAACTTATGTAGGAACTTTGGAAAATCATTTTAGTACTATAGGAATAGTTGGCTTAAATGAGATGTGTGAAAACTTTAATGGAAGTAATATATTAACTGAAGACGGAATGGAGTTTTCAATAAAGGTTTGTAATTTCATAAGAGAAGAATTAATAAACTTTCAAGAAGAAACAGGAAATCTTTATAATTTTGAGGCTACTCCAGCTGAATCAACTTGTTATAGACTAGCTAAAAAGGATGTAGAGGACTTTGAGGATATTATAGTTAGAGGGGGAAGAGAATATCCATACTATACAAACTCATGTCATATGCCACCTAATGAAGTTAAAAACTTAAAGCAATTATTTGATCACCAAGATAAGCTTCAAGTGTTATTCACAGGAGGAACTGTGGTGCATATTTACTGTGATGGAGCTATAAGTGGAGAAAAGGCAAAACACATAGTAAAGACAGTTTGCAAGAAATATAGAACACCTTATGTAAGTATTTCTCCTTTAAATAGATATTGTGAAGAGCATGGATATGTAAAAGAAAGGGTAGAAGAGTGTCCTATATGTGGCAAAAAGCTAGATTTATATCAAAGAATAACAGGCTACTTAAGAAAAGTTGAATTCTTTAATGATGGTAAAAAATCAGAATTTAAGGATAGAAATCAGTTAAGCCTATGATTATAAAAACAAAGGGCATTGTTCATGAGAGAGTAGAGGATGCGCCTTTTATGGGAGCATTAATAAGTGCAGTAGATTGTAATTTTAACTGCAAAGGATGTTTTAATCAACATTTAAAGGATTTACCAAACATAGAGATGGATTCAGAAGATATATTAGATGAAGTGACAAATGATCCTTTTAATGAAGGAATTATACTTGCAGGACTTGAATGGTCACTTCAACCTAAGGAGTTAAGGGAAATGATTAATTCGGCAAGGAAGAGAAAACTTAAGGTTATGGTTTATTCTGGACTAAGTGAAGAAGATTTTAAGAAAAAATTCCCTGATATATATGGTTTAAAGGGAGACATGTACTTTAAGTTTGGAAATTATGATGAAAAATTAAAGGTGAATAATAATATTCAATATGATGTTAAGTTAGCCACATCAAATCAAAAGATATTAAAGAAATAAAGGTAAAGAACTGTACCAAGTATTATATAGGTTTGTATACTTTGGTATAGTTCTTTTATTTTGTAAAAATTATTTGGAATAATATTGTTAACTAAATAAAAAAAGTTTCATAAATTATATATAAGATTTAAATGATATATATCCCAATAAATATTCATATAATTTTACCATAGATTATTAATAAAAGGTGAATTTATGAAAGATAGAAAATCTTCAAAGTATCATATTAGGAGTTCAAGAGTATTTGCACCAGTTCATATTAATTCAAAGGGAGTTATAGACTATAAACTCCCTTTATGCGATTTAATGGATAGTATTCTTAGCAAAAAGAGTTTTAATACAAGTGTAATAACAGAAACATTAGATGGAAATCAATATTATTATGATTATGATTTTGATGGAAAGAACATTATAGTATCTAAAAGCCAGATAATTAAAGATTCGCCTGGACTAAAGTTAATTGAGAGATATAAAGGGAATTACTTAGGAAAAGAATTATATAATGACTCAATTGTTTTAGTATTATATAAGGATGATAAAAAGGTTACGGAAACAATCTCCTATAAGAAAGATTTAGGCTTAAATGTTGATATGGTTATAGAGGTAGGGAGTTATTTTTATAAACTACCATTATGTGAGTTTATGGACAATATTATAAGGAAAACTCCAGATATTTTAAAATTTATATATTTTGGATTTGAAGGTGATATGTATTATATTACTCTTGAGTTTGATGGAAAAGATATAAATTATATAAAATATAGTGTTAATAATTCTAAGCTAGATGAAATTGAAAAAGCTATAGGTAATAGATTGGTTAAAGAATTTAGTGGCCATAATAATATTATTCTAAGTTTATATGATGATAATACTCGTGTAAAAGATATTGTTGCTTATAGTAGTAAGTTTTTATATTAAATATTGTATAAAAGATATCTTTCAAAGATGTAATATAAGTGTAATGTAATTAAATATGAGATTTTTACTTAAGAATATATAATTAAGTCAAGGGTTGAGAGAAACAAACAAGAAAATAAATTAAGATATACAAAAGGAGAGAATAGATTATGAAAAAAGCAATGGATTTAGTGAGAGTATTAGTTAAGGTAACATTTTTAGGATATGATGAAAAAGAGGATTTAAAATAATAAAGACAAATAGACAATATAAATAGGATTAGAAAAGAGAATTATTATGTATATGTTAGAATGAAAAAGATTTAGAGCAGAGTAAGCTTTAAATCTTTTTTTTTGCTTAAATCTTTGTTTAGTTTATAAGAATTTGTTTAAAGCTAGTTTTGATTTTAACTAAGTAATAATTAATCTTAAAGTATGTTGTATATGATTTGGGGAATGATTTCATTTCTGACTTTTTTTCTATATTTTAGTTCACTTTCAGTTTTTCCATTATATATTGATTTATTTTTTATTGAATTATCAGAGACATTAAAAATAGCTGCTATTGGTATATTGCAAATTGAACAAGCTTTAAAAGCAGCAGCAGTCTCCATTTCAATACTTTTACAACCTAATTTCATTATATAATCTAAATGTGCAAATTGAGCAAATATAGTATCTACACTAAAATTGGGTACTACATGATAGCTAACATTATTATCATCAAATAACTTACAATTCCATATCTTAATAGAAGTATCCACAATTAATTCAGATTCAATGTCTTTGAATATAGTTGGCTCCCACCAAGGAGCTATAATAACATTTTCTTTAATTGCTTCATCATTACATTTCAATACAGATTTACAAAGCGTATCTTTCTTTAAACCATACTTTGTATGTCCAGCTATTAGAAAATTATACATATTACCCTCCAAATATATATTTCTATAATATTATCTTATCATAAATTGGGATGATTGCTTATATTAGTGAAAAAGATAATTAACATTTAAATTAATTATTTACAGTATTTTGTAGGTTGTATATAATAGTTTTTAATTACTTAATTTCAAATATTTTCATTAAGGTTAAAGAATTATTTGATTTTGAGTAATTAGTGGTGAATAAAAGTTTGTAAGGCATAAATTGTTTTAGATCTTAGTTTATTTTAAAGAAAATTATGAGAAGAGTTTTATTTATACTTTTGTTAAGGTGAGAATAAGTTATGTTTTATAGGATAAAGTAAGAAAATTTATGGTGTAAGATAGGGGGAAATACAATGAATAGATGTGAATTGTTATTAATTGTAGAAGGGGACACAATTAAGGTAGAAGCAAAAGTGACATTAGAAAAAGAAATGAAGCTTAGTTTTGCATTAAAAGACTCTTTTAATATGTTATATTCTTCTGCTAAATATGAAACAGAATCTACAGAGCCTAATTTTATTGGCAAGTGCAATAAATATATTTTAAAGGAAGAAACTGATAATTTTACTTTAAGATACAGGGGAAAACCCTATGGATTTTGTACTGAATGCAGTGATGAAAAAGTTTTATTATCATTTTATTGTGCTTGGTATCCAATTTTAGATGATTTTTTATTTGATGATATTAAAGTAATTATAAAAGGTTTAGAGAATTTTATAGTATTAGATGCAGTAAAAGAAAAGGATTTCTGGATATTTAATAATAAAATACCTTTTGATTGCAATATAAGAGCCTTTAATAAGGATAAAGTATTTTCCTCAGAATGTGATTTCATAAAAATATATTCTGGAAAGGAAAGCGAATTAGGATATATAAATAAAATAGTTGGAGAGTTACATAAGATAAATGAATATTATAGCAGAATATTAGGAGAAAAGGAAAATAATAAGCTACAATTAATTTCTACTGGTATAGAAAATAGTGGTGGATATTTTAGAGAGGGATTTATTGTATTACCATGCTTAGAGGATAATGATAAGTTTATATATTCATTTTTAGGACATGAATTGGCTCATGCATGGCATATGGGATATTCTGTTACAACATATGATGATTGGCTTAATGAAACTGGAGCTGAATGGAGTAGTTTATCATATATATTAAGTATTGGTAAGAGTGATTTGTATAATAAACAAATTAAGCATGCAAGAAAAGCCTTTGAGGAATATCCTATAATGAAACCAGAGGATGGATCAAGACCTAGAACAGCACACTTTGGAGGAGTTTTGTTATTTGATAAAATTTACGAAAAGTATGGGTTAGATACAATAAATAAGTTACTAAGATTAGCCTATGAAACAACTCCTAAAAATACTGATGAATTTTTAAAAAGAGTAAAGTGTGATTTTCATACTGAAATTTATAATATATTAAGTAATCCTTTTAAATAAATTTTGACTTAAAGGAAAGAAACTAATATATGCACCTTGCGATGTTAAGCCATTTCCAGAATGTAAACTCTTTCTGAATTCAGATTGTTTAATTAGAGGGAATACCATTGTAGAAGAAGTATTAAAAGATGATTTTATTTTGAAAGAAGATAACCTTTTAAGAGATGAATTATTTACTATAGGTGACATTGAAGAGTTGAAAAATAAATATAATATTAAGAGGGTGATAATAACTCACTTAGAAGAGGATTGTGGAAAATCCTATGATGACTATGTTGAGCTTGAGAAAGAATTAGATGGTATAGAGTTTGTTTATGATGGAATGAAGATAGAAATATAACTTATGAGGTGATTTTATTAGTATGAAAATATTTATGATTGCTTTATTTATTTTATTAGGAATAATGTTCTCCTTAGGTAAATGGTCATTTTTAATAGCTGGATTTAATACTATGACTAAGGAAAAATATGATGTTATGTCTTTGTGTAAATTTATGGGTAAGTTTATGTTTGTAATTGCCTTTTGTATAACATTATTTACTTTAAGTGATATTTTTATGATGAAGATATTGTTTAATATTGGAACTGTTATATTAATAGTTTCAATAATATTTACAATAATATATGCCAATACAGGGAATCGTTTTGAAAGAAAAAATTAAAATTATATAGTAATATAAATTAAAATGGAGCAAAAAACTTTTGCTCCATTTTTGATTAAGTTTTTACTGATTTATATCTATTGAAAAATTGTGCTAAACAACCTAGCTATGGCATAAGTAATTTCTCCAATCATTTAAAGTAAGTTTAAGTATAAAAGCTATATTTCTACATATAAAATACCTTCTGTTCCTATAGGAAGTTCATTTAGTATATCTCCATTTAAAAATTCAAAAGATCCTCCAAAAGCCTTGGATTCTTTTGATATGCTATTTCTTTATCTTTCTCATAGTTCCAAGATAGCGAATCAAATCCTTGAAGAAAAGCTTCACCAAAACAAATCATATGAGCATTATTTTCTTTTGCTTCTATCATGAATTTTATAATTGTATGAGTATTTTTTTCAATATCTTTATTTATAAATTCTTTAGATGCTAGTCCTATCTTCATAGTTATACTCCTTTTATTAGTTTATGGAGTAAAGTTTCTAGTTATATGGAGAGAAATCCTTTAAGTTATAAGTAAACTTTTATTAAATTATTTAAGGTTTTTCAGAGTGTTTATATTAAAGAAAATTTAGAATAATTTAGTTAAGTATTACAAAAAATATTTTGAGGTGATTATTATGAGAAGGTATAAAATAGTAATAATTAGCATTATTATTTTACTTTTAATAAATAATATTATGCATAGTAAAGTTAGTTATGCCTTAGATATAGCTAATTCAAAAAATCAAGTATTACTTTCAGAAATACCTAATGAAGATATATACTTATATGCTTTAGATTCTGATGAGGGAAAGAGTGTATATGAAGATATACTTCTTAATGTTAAAGGTAAAAAGAAAAGATTTAAGTGGATTGTTGATTCAGGATTATCTTTTAGACCTGAGTTGATACTAACTGATATTAATAATGATGGAAAAAAAGAATTAGTTATAATAATAACCACAGGACATGGCACAGGAATAAATACTCAAGAAGTACATATATTCAAGGAAGAGACTTTGGAAGAAATTAAGGTACAGAATCCATTTGATATTATATCTAAAAATGTTAAAACAAAAGTATATAAAGATGAAAATAGTGTTAAGGTCTATATTAATATAAATGGGAAAGAGTCTGTCATTAGCAGCAAAAAATTAAATGAATTATATAATGATCAAAACAATAAAAAGAACTTTGGTGATACTTTATTTTTTAGAGATTTTTTAATATATGAAGTTTACAATGAAAAGCTTAAGGCAATTGTAGGTGGAGATATTTTCTTTTGGAATTATATTGTTAATATAAAAATAGAGTATAAATTTGAAAGTAATATGTTAGTAGTTGATAAAATTTATTTTGATGTAACTGAATATTTTAAGGACTAAAATGTTAAGTTATATAATAAAATTTTAAATATGAAACCTAATTATAGCCTACTTAAATATGAGATTTTTATTTTAATTAGTTCTAGAGAAATCAGAAATATTTTAGTATGAGATAAGACTAGAGAAATTTTATTTTTATATAAATTTTCTTCTAGTCTCAAATTTTGTGGCATTCTATTAATTACTTTGATTTGTTTTAGTATAATGTAGTATTTTATTATTCTTTATCAATTAGTAAGTAATAAGGTGTTAAGTCTTGATATTCTATATTTCCATTGGCTTCATAAACAATGCTTAAATGGCCATTTTTAAAGGATAGACAAGAATAGCCACCACCTAATTTGTTACCATCTTCAGGATAAGGAATACATATTTCTTGAACTCCTTTATATAAGTCATCAAAGTCAATCATATAGACAGCAATATTGTCTCTTATATATTCACCTTTAGTGTTTTTAGGTGCTGAAATTAAGCCTATTCTATGTCCATTTGAAGTAGTAGCTTTAATAAATGAACCTTGGCATCCAGAGCCCTTACCAGTTAAAATTTTACCGTTTAAAGGTTCATATATTTCCCAAGTGGTTCCTAAATCATGAGAGATGTATGCTGCCCTATAGCCAGAGTAATCATATCTTGTACTCATAATTAAAGCGCCATCTAATTCTATTACCATATTTTCGGAGGTGTTTGAATTAGGAACCTTGTTTCCCATTGTCCATGTTTCACCATTATCCTTTGAATAGATAATTAATGAATAATAGTTATTTTCATTATTTTCTCTTAAGGAAATTTGTGCTGGCATAACTATTGTTCCATCATTCATTACAATACCTGAGCCAACTCCTCCTAGCCATCCAATTGTATTGCTTGGTTGATTTTTTACTTTTGAAGAGTCCTTAGTTAAATCTATTTTATTAGACCAAGTTAATCCATTATCATCAGAATAAATCATTTGGACAGACCAATCACTTCTTCTTGTTGAGGTAGTCATTGCCCAGTTTCCATTTGTGTTCCATGAGCCTGCAATCAATATTATTCTACCTGTATTTGTAATAACTGTTGTGGAGTCCATTACACGAGAGTAGGTAGAGTCAATACGATTGTTTTTCATTGCTATGTCATAGCTCCATGTCTTTCCAAAATCAGTACTACGTGCAGAAGCTATGTCTATATAAGCATGGTCATCAGGACCATTATAACGAATATCTGAAAAGGTTAAAATTGTACCATCATTTAATAATTGTATATTGGGAATTCTAAAATACTTTGAATTCCATATGTTATTATCCTTGTTAAATAGTATTAGTGGTTCTGGTTTATGGCTTATATCTAGATTCTTTTCAAAGGTATTATTTTTGTTACACATAAATATAATCTCCTCCATAAAATTCATATTTACCCATTCATTTAAAAGTTATTTTTCATATAAATAGGCATAAAAACCTAATTATTAAAAACTCCTATCTTGAAAAATATAGAAGTTTTTCAAATAAATTATAACAGCATTTGAAATTCTTTACTATGGAATAATGTAAATATAATTGTTTTTGGAGTTTTCTATAAAATTTTAGTTTTTATAACTTTAAGAAGGTTTAAGTTTAATAGCTTTAATTTAAGGAGATTTTAATAAAATAATAGTTTTTAAAGAAAGGAAATGGGAGTGAAAAAATTTTATATTTCAGAGAATCTTTAATAAAGTAATAATTTCTAGAGAAGTTATTAAAGATAATTAGCCTTCTTTAACAGTTAGGATGATATAGAAGGATTGAACTCTAAAAGTTTTAAAATATAAGGTATTAAACAAAGGACTTATATTTTTTGATATAATTAAAAGGTGAGACTTAGAATTATTATAAACTGTGAGGAAAAAGATGAAAGTAAGAGTACCAAATTATTTTAATGAGTTTAAATGTATAGCATCAGAGTGCGAAGATACTTGTTGTGCTGGATGGGAAATCGTTATTGATGATGAAACCTATAAGCGTTATGAAAATGTGGAGGGTGAATTTGGAGAAATCCTAAGAAGTAAGATAGTTAAAAGTGATGGGGAAAATATTTTCCTTTTAAATAATGGGAACTGTTCCTTCTTAAATGAAAAAAAGATGTGTGAGATTTATATTAATCTTGGAGAGAATCATCTTTGTTATACTTGTCAGCAATTTCCTAGATATACTGAAGAATTTTTAGATTTAAAAGAAGTAGGACTATCTTTATCATGTCCAGAGGCTGCAAGAATTATTTTAAGAAAGGCTGAAAACACTACTTTTAATTTAAGTGAAGAGGAGAGCTTAACTGAGGATGAAGACTACTTTGATGAGGGAATTGATGCAGAGGTTCTTTCAGAGTTTTTAGAGTGTAGGAATATTGTTTTTAATATTATAGAGCGTAATGATTTAGATTTAGGAACAAAGGCAGCCTTAGCTCTTGAATTTGTTAAAGAGGTTCAAAACAAGATAGATTTAGGTGATATGGATGAAATCTCAGAGCTTATGGAAGAGTATAGGGATGAAAATTTCGTAAATACACTTGTAAAGGAACTAGAAAGTTACAAGGGGAAAGAAAGCATAAAACATAAAAACTTATGTGAATATTTAAATGTTTATAAGAGCATAAAGCATATAAATTCAAATGATCCTTTAGGACTAGAGAAAGCATTAAAGTATTTTGAAGGAAATGAAGAGTTTTATTTAAGAAAGCATAAGGAATTTAATGAGTATTACAAAGAAAATTTATATAAGTTTAAAAATATACTTGTATATTTTATATTTAGATATTTTATGAAAGCTATTTTTGACTATGATGTTTCTGCAAAGATAAAGCTAGCCATAATAAGTACGTTAATGATTAAGGAACTTGCTGTAGTTAGATTTATAGAGAATGACAATGAATTTACAGAAGAAGATATGGTAGAGGTTAGCCGTATTTACTCTAAAGATATTGAACATTCAGATGAAAATATAGAAAATCTACAAGAGATATTTGAGACAGAAGAAATATTTGAAGTTGATGAAATACTACCTATGTTAATGAATGACTTCTAAGTTTAGATAATAAAAATTATATTATTTATGGAAAAATACTATAAGTATTAAGAAAGACTTTTTTAATTTACCTATAAATATTTATAATTTAAGCCTTAATAATTTTTCTATTAAAGAGGATATTTAATAAAACTATTAATTGAAAAAGTGTTAAACGTCTAATGCCTTAATTGAGGTTAAAAAAATTAAAGAGAAATTAAAAGAGAGGCTATATATAAAGTTAAATAATAAAAAGAAAAGAGTATTTTAAGTTATATATTTATGTAATTTAAAACACTCTTTTTTTAAAAGTTTTGTTTAAAAGGTTATTTAAACCATTCACTTGGTGATGGATTAAAATAGTGAGCATTAAACTCTACAAATTTATAATCTTGTATTCCATAAAGTTTAAATGGTTCCTTTGATAAGTAGGCTTCTAATTTTTCTACAGATTCTGATTTAATAACAAATATGCCTCCACTCATATCTGATTTAAGTCCAGAGACTAATATTATTCCTTCATCCATTGCCTTTTGAGTATAGGCCATATGTTCTTTCATTATATCTTCATTAATCTTATCTGAATCTTTTAATATACCTTCAACAATAAAATATTTCATTTCTTATTCCTCCAAAATTAAGTACTATACATATATTATAAACTAATAGTTAATAGTATTTAATAATATTTACTAAAATAAACTTTTGGGGTTAGAGGTAGAACTTCTTTTAAATATGTTTGGATTTAAAAAATGATTGTAAATATATTATTGTGTTAATTTAAGAAGCCATATATAAGTCTTATTATTTTATTGCTAGTGCTTAAAATTTTTTAAAGAGTTGTACTTTTAGGAATTAAGGTTATTTAAAAAGTTTTTATTATTAATAAAGGAATTTTAATTGAGCATTAAATTAAGATGTTTTTATGTACACTTGAAAAACATATTAAAATTAATAATCATAAATATCCTTAAATTTATAATTATAAATAACCTTAAATTAAAATTAAGCTTAGCTTGTTAAAGATCCTTTTTTGTATAGTCTATATAATAGATAGGCCATTGGAACTATGCTAATTATTTGAAAGCCATTAACAAACTGGAGTATTTCATGCTTAGCTAGTGGAGGTGGAAGGGTTGCAACTAGGTTATTTAGCATATGCATGAATATAACTAAAGGAAGAGACCGAGTTTTACTGTATACAAATCCTAAAATAATTCCTAATATAGAGGCATAAACAACTTGGACAGGCTCTCTATGGAATAATCCAAATAAAAGACCAGAGAGAATTATAGGTGCTGCTCCTCCTTTTATCTTATCTATTTCATTAAAGATTAATCCTCTAAAAAGTAACTCCTCAACAATTGGGCCAAATAAAATTACAGATAAAAATATAAATATATAGGCTTCATTATTTAAGCTTTCAGATATTTGAGAAAAATTTTGCAAGCTATTTTTTACAAGGGTAATAGAGGATAATATTGTATCTGCAAATATGAGCCATAGAGCAGAGAGACCTCCCATACCCATTGAAATTAAGGCGTATTTAGGAATATCTTTTCTTGGAAGTTTATTAATAATTTTGTTCTTGTTGTATTTCTTACATTTATATATAAGGAGATAAACTAACATGGTTAAAAAACAAGCAAATCCATCAATCATAAAGAAATTTGAGTCAATAAAATTAGGAGGTAATAGTCTTAAGGAAGTCTTTGTTATAAAGCAGCAGAATAATAAAAATAAAAGAGATCCTATAAAGGATAAAATGTAATATAGGGCTAGAAAAATAAATATGTTTAGTATGGCTTGAAATAGTTTAATGATTTTTTTCATGATTCACCTCAATTTATAAAAAATAGTCTAATGAGCTTTTGTGATAAACTTTTCCTTAAATTTTCTTATTAAAGAAACTTACATAGCAAGGGTTAAGAAGATATTATTATAAATTCTCTTTTAAATGGAGGTTAATATATAAAGTATATAAAAATAAGTTTAATAAGTTTTTATTACAAACCCTTACTTTTCTTTGTGGAGATAATAAAGATCTTATATCTAAATTTAATAAGCCTTATGATAAATCCTTAATTTTATTTTTAAGTATTGCTGCAAGTTTCATAATTTTTAGCTTGGGAAAGAACCTAGATGAGATAATATATGGAATATAAACTAATTATATGCATAATGTTTAGGGGAAAATATCTTAGCTATTTATAGAATTAATTAGGGAATAACTGATAGTACCAAGGGGGTTACATATTATTTATAAAAGCTAAAATTTTTATGTTATTAGGAATAATGGATTTTATAAGGAGGCTTAGGGATAAAAGATAATTACTGTTTATAATATATTTATTGATAATATGTTATAAGAAAATGGTTGTTTCAGAAGAAAAAACTTGTAATAATCTATATTTATTGATAATTACTATTTTAAAATAAAGCTTTATGGTATATAATGTAAGAGTAGTAAATTTTATTGAGAGATTTAATTTTTAGGTAGCTTAATATTATCTGCCTAATACATACAAAATTATTACTCGACATAATAATTTTATGAGCTAACTAAAAGTTAATATTTTCAGAAAGAGAATTAAGCAGTTATAGGATGAATTAAAAGTTCCTCTTATGACTGCTTATATTTTTTCGTTGTCTTAATTTTGTAATATTTTCTATCTAAAATATTAATAGAGATATATTTAGAGGGAGAAATTGTTTTTTTTTATTAATAACAGTAATAAAAAGGGATTGGCTTTTAAAATAATTATGAGTAATTAGATCTTAAGATGAGGTGGTAGTATGGATTCTATTAAGGAACAAATATTTCAGCTAGAGAATGATTTAATAAAGTCTGAAGTGAGAAAGTCAGCAGAGAAAATAAATGAAATATTATCAAATGATTTTGTTGAATTTAGTAGTTCAGGAAGTGAATATCATTATAAATGTGGAGATGTTTTTCAAGATGAAGAGGATGAGAGAACATTAGATTGGGAAATATTAAATTTTAAGGTGAAGAAGGTTGCAGAGAATTGTATTTTAGCCACTTACAGGGTAATAAAACATGATGAGTTAGATGAGAGAAAAAGATATTCCCTTCGTAGTTCTTTGTGGACAGAGGAAAATGGAAAGTGGAAGATGTCTTTTCATCAAGGAACACTACTAGCAGGTAAAGAAGGAAGAAGTATTTTTTAGCATAATTAAATAGAGTATTTGATTAATATATCAAAGAGCTTGTATCAAAATTTAGTAAGTATAAGACTTTATTAATATGTTTTTAGAGGTTTTATCATTTAAATTTTGATAGAAGCTTTTTTATTTAGTATAAAAAATTTGTATTGATAAAGTGAGTGGTGAATTTATAAAAAAATGGTAGAATATACATAAGAAGGTGTGCTAAATTAAATTAAGAAAGTTTAATTATTTTTAAAATACTTCCTTAAAACTTTTATATAGACTTAATGGAATATTTGTAGGAAGAAGAGTTTGGGATTATTAAAAAATGTTTTAAGTAAGGGGGAATTATGAAACATAAAAAAGAAGTGTTTATAGCTGCACTTATAATAGTGTTTTTAATAGCTATAGGACCAAGTATTAAGAAGCAAGTGGGGATTTATACAAAAGGTAAAAATATTGATAAGAGTTATTCTAAAGATTCATTATATGATATTTATATAACTAATGGTGAGGGATTAGGATTAATTCAAATTAGTAATATTGAGAAGGGAAATATAAATTACTCAAAGATAGATAATATCAATGTAAAGTATGATTCAGCTAACTTTTTATTTATTGAGAATGACTCAGGAGGAAAGATATATGTTCCTTATTCCTCTGATATAGAAAATCCCAAGAATGCAAATAGACTCTTAATTTTTAATGAGGGAAAGTTAGAGGATGAAATAGAGTTTGATGATATAAGAAATCCACAGACTGTAATAAGTGATAGGGAAAATAATAGGATTTTCCTTGAGCAGAATATTACTGTTCAACATGAAGATTCTCAAGGATTAAAGCTAAAGGTGATTGATACAAATAGCAAGGAAGTAATTAAAGAACTTTATTTAAAGGGATATATTAGAGATTATTATGTGGGAGAAAAAGAAATAGTTCTAAGCCTAGAAGGGGCTAAGAAGTTAGGTTTTTTAGATGCACAGGACAGAAGTTTATATGCCATAAATAGAGAAACTTTAGAAGGAAGAGTAATTAGTAAAGAACCAATATGCAATGTTGTTAATGCTCTATGTGGAGATTCTAAAGGGAATAATGTAATATTTACCAATATAACTTTAAAAGAAAGTGGAGATTTAAATAAAAATGAAATTATTGTTATGGACAGTCATGGGGAGATCAAGGAGAGAAAAGAGATTCCTTATGATATGAATGGTAGCTTTTATGGCAATGAGAAATATGAGTATGTATTAAATGGAAAAATTCATAATAAGAATAATGGTTTTCTTATTTTTAATAAGGAGACACTTGAGTTTGAAAAATTAGTTGATGATGTAAAGGATATAAGTTATATAGAGAGTTTGGATGGTTACTTATTTATATTAACTAGGGATTCAAAGATATTTATATATGATGAAAATACTCTAGAGCAAATAGGAAGCATAGAGTTAGGGTGGGAGGTTTCGCACAGAATGAAGGTTATTAATAGAAAGGTTAAATTGTCTTAAGAATATGATTAAATATATAGATGGGGGGGATTTCAAATGAATACTGCTCTTTGGATTTCAATAGTCGGTGCTATTTTTTGTGGGGTTATAGCTGTATTTATTGAAAATAAAGAAAAATAATTATATTTATTATGGAGAAATTAGTAATGGGAAAAGGTAGCATTGAAATAAATATTGATAGAGTAATATTTATAGGCTTAATAATAGAATTTATTTGTACAGCATTTATATTTTTTAACTTTACAACACTTTATGAGAATTTGAACTTAATAATAGATTGTTTAATGATTTTAAATGTAATTATATTTATACTTAGTATAATTTATTTTAAGTATAATAAGAAATTGGCTTTAAGATATACCATAATAAGGTTAATATTCTTTTTCTTTTCAGATAAATCAATGTATAGTTTAATACTGGTTATTATTTTAATAATGCAAGGTAAGGGAATGTACTAAAAACAGAAAATAATTTTAAAAGAGAATTGAATTTTTCATTCTCTTTTTTTATATTTATTTATAAGATAAGAATTTTTATTTGGGGTAAATTATTTATAAGATAAATATAGGATATAAAATTATGGAACACATAGATAGAATGTTGCATAGGTGGATTATTTACAAATTGAAAATTATATAGAAGGTGTTTTTATATGGATAAGATAAAGAATGAAGTTACTAAGGAAGTTAAGGACCTTACAAAAGAGGATTATTTAAGCATATTGGAATTTTTAAAGAATCATGCAGGGGAAGAATATAGTAACCCTGAAAATGAGGAAAATATTGAGGAAAAGAATAAATATATAGCTTTGAGAGAAGAGGCACAGGAGACTTTAAGTAAATTTAGAGCTATTGGGGATTTATTTAAAGAAGAGGGCTTAGTTTATGAAAAAAAGGGAGCTTCAAAGTGGTTAGTTGCTGCAAGGGTTACAAGGGTTAGAAACTATCTTTGGATTGAGCTTAAGGAGCCAGAGAAGATAGGATTTTCAACTAGCATATCCATATTTGCAGATAAGATTGAGGAGGGAAATAAGCTTAGATTCAGGGTGGTTTTAGAAACTAAAGATTTAAAAAGCGATGAAGGTGACTATGTTAGACATTTTAGATTTTTAGAGGAGTTAGATCCTTATGAGGATAAATTTGAGTACTGGGATAATTATAGTGATTATAGTTATTTAGAGAGAGGAAAAACAAGTGATATAAGGGCTTTAATACAGGATGTTAAGGAAAGAAAAGAGTTAAAACTTCAAATAGGAAGAACATTATATTATGAAGAGGTTAAGAGAATTAGCAAAGAGGAAATAAGAGAGTTTTTTGAAGAGGCAGTTAGAGAGCTTAAGCCTTATTATGACTTAGCTGTTGAAGGAGAGTATTTCTTATCAAGTGAGGAAGAGCTAGGAATTAATGAGGATGGAGAAGAGTATTTAGAAGAACCAAAGATTCTTAAGGTGAAAAATCAAATTCTATATGGTCCGCCAGGAACAGGGAAAACTTATAATGCCATAAATAGAGCTTTAGAGATTATTGATTTTAAAAAGTATAAAGAGTTAATAGGGAATGAAGGGAAGAGAGGAGAGGCAATTAAGGTTTTTAATGAACTTTTAGATGAAGGACAAATAGCCTTTTGTACATTTCATCAAAGCTATGGATATGAGGATTTTGTGGAAGGATTAAGAAGCAATGAAAGTGGAGCTGGATTTGTTCCTAAGGATGGGATTTTTAAAAAACTTTGTAGAAAAGCTTCAAAAAGTCCTAAAAACCATGTGCTTATTATAGATGAAATTAACAGAGGAAATATTTCTAAAATCTTTGGAGAACTGATAACCTTAATAGAGGATGATAAGAGACTTGGGGAGAAAAATCAGCTTAAGGTTACTCTTCCATATTCAAATGAAAGCTTTGGAGTGCCAAAAAACTTGTACATATTAGGAACTATGAATACAGCAGATAGATCCATAGCCTTACTAGACACAGCCTTAAGAAGAAGATTTGAGTTTTTTGAATACATGCCTAAGGAAGAACTTTTACCTGAAGATGCTTGTGGGATTAATTTAAGAGAGTTTTTAAGGGTGATTAATGAGAGGATAGAGTATTTATTTGATAGGGAACATACAATTGGACATTCTTACTTTTTAAAAGAAGACCTTACTTTTGAGGAGCTTGTTTCTATAATGAAAAATAAGATTATTCCTTTAGTGCAGGAGTATTTCTATGGAGATTGGGAAAAGGTAGAGCTAGTCCTTGGAGGTGCTTGCAAAAAGGGAAGAGCTAATAGATTCATAGAAAAGAGTAGAATTGACACAAGAAAACTTTTTAAGGGAATGAGGGTGGATTCTTATGGAGAAGAGTATAAGTATTCCGTAGTGGAAAATCCAGAAAAAGAGGCCTTTCTAAATATCTATGAAGATGAGGAATAGACAATGAGGTATATAATTATTAAGGAAAGCTATGAATCACTTAGGATTGTAGATGACTTTATATTAGATACAATAAGAGAACAAGGGGATTTAGGGAGTAGAAAAGGTTCTGAAAAAGATAGTGATCACTTGGAAAGGCTAAATTTAGGTGATGAAAATTCTAATGACTTCTATAATCATAGAGGGAAGAATTATGAAAAAGAGAGTTTAACAAATAAAGGTGACTTTCTTGATAATAATTTTGACAAAAATTTTACTAACAACAAGGGTAGTTTTAGTAAGGTTGGAGAGTTTTTTAGAGAGCAAAGTTCTTTAAAGGATAACTTTAAGAAAGAATTTCAAGAGAAACGGTCTTTAGGTGAGAATTTTAAGAAGAGGGTTAAAGAGAAAAGTTTTCAAAGAGAAAATGATTTTTATAGAGATAAAGAAGAGGATTTTTATGATTATGAAGGAGAAGATTTTTATGGGAATTATGGCTGTGAAAAGATAATAAGCAGAAGAGAGGCTAATGAACTTTATAATTATGCTATGTCTGAAAAGTTAGATATGGATAATATCCTTTGGGAAAGAGATACCTTAAGATTCATAAACTATGTTGGGTATATAAGACTTTCAACAGTTTCTATAGAAATACTTCCTAAAATAAGCCTAAATGGTAGTGTAGAGCTTGAAAGAAAAGCCCTGTTAAATATGCTTTCTAAGTGTGGAATTTTGAAAGTTAATTATTCAGAAATCAGTTCATTAAAGTTATATAAGCAAAGTCTAAATGAGATACTGGCATATTTATTTAGTAAAAAACTTCAAAAAGAGCTTAGAAAAGGAGTATATGGGGAGTATGTTTATATTGAGGAGAATATAAATTCCTTAAAGGGAAGCTTAAGGGTTCAGGAGCAGATTAAGAACATGGCTTCTCATAGCTTAAAGGCTTTTTGTAGATTTGAGGAGTTTTCTAGAGATAATAAATTAAATAAGATATTGAGCTTCTTTGTGAAAGAAGTCATGAAGAATATAAAAAACAGAGAAACTTTAAAGCTTTTAAGAATTTCAGAGATGATTTTAGGAGAAGTTGATGAAAGAAGTATCACCTTAAATGAGGTGAATAATTTTAGTTTTAACAGGTTAAATAAACCCTTTGAGGATGCTTTTACCTTAGGAAAGATGATTGTTTTAGGAGAGTCAGCCCTTGGAAACTTAGGAGAAAATAAGGTTTATTCTATACTTTTTAAGATGAATGAAATCTTTGAAATTTATATAGGAAAGCTTTTAAAGGAACTTCTTTATAAAGAAACTGTTCATATTCAGCATTCAAAATACAAGCTTTTAATAAAGGAAGAAAGCAATAGAGGAGTGTTTAAACTTATTCCTGATATAGTAATTGAAAAGAATGGAATAGAGAGGGTAATAATTGATACAAAGTGGAAAGGGGTAGATAGTAAGTTTAATAGGCATGGGGTTAAGAGAGAAGACTTGTATCAAATGTATGCTTATCTTACTAGATATAAGAATGTAAGTACAGTTATACTACTTTATCCTTATAATGAAAGAATAGAGGGTGAAGAGGGAGAATATTTAGAGTCTTGGTACTTAGATGAGGAAGAGCATAAAAGAGTTAGAGTTTATGCAGTAAATCTTGAAAATGAGAAAGAAACTTTAAAATCCTTAGATAAAATAGTTAGAAAGTATCTTGAAGAATAAATTAGATTAAAAGGGGAGATAGAAAATGGGATTTTGGATTTTTATGATGGTTATGGAATTATTAATACCACTTATAATGATTATTTTTGGTAAGCAATTTAGCAAAAAAGCACCAAAGGAAATTAATTATTTTTATGGTTACAGAACTTCAATGTCAATGAAAAATAAGGACACTTGGGAGTTTGCACATAAATATTGTGGAAGGCTATGGCTTAAAATAGGATGGATTATGTTTGTGGTATCTTTTATTATTATGTTATTTGTCTTTGGAAAAAGTGAACAGGTTATAGGAACCTGGGGCGGAGCACTTTGTATGGTACAGATGGTAGTTTTAGTTGCTTCAATATTTCCTACAGAGAGAGCTTTAAGGAAGAATTTTGATAAGTATGGCAATAGAAGAAATGTGTAGTTTTGATTTTATTGCCTAACTATGATTCATTAAAGAAATTATAGGTGGATTGTCCACCTATAATTTTTTATATAAAAACTTTGAAATTACTATTTAATATTTTTTCCTATATTAAAAGCATTGCCAATAAAGTCACCTATTTCCCAATAATTATTGTCCATAGAGTAAATAAGTGGATTTATCTTCTTTGTATCTGGAAAACCATTTGTAAGTAGGTCTTCATTAACATAAGTTTCTGTTATTTCACCAATAAATACTTCCATATCATAAATTTCAATTATCTTTGTTACTTTACATTCCATATTTATTGGACATTCCTCAATCAGTGGAATTTTATTATTACTTTCATAAAAACACTTAAAAACCTGTGATTTATCAATGTTATTTCCTGAAACAAGTCCACAATAATCAACTTTATCAACTAAATCTGCTGAAGGTATATTAATACTAAACACTTGATTTTCTCTTATGCCTTTATTTGTATAATGATCCTTTTCCATTGATATATAGATAACAGCAGGGTTAACGCTTATTATTCCGCAGTTTCCTATAGTTGCAAAATTAGATTTATCATTTATAACTGTTCCTATTAATACTGATGGTATAGGATAAACTAAAGGAAGTTTATTAAATTTAACTTTTGACATTTTACCACTCTCCTAACCTTTTTATTCCATATAAATATATTAACTTAAAATTGTTCTAAAAAGTAGTAAGTTAATATATAAATTAGAACAGTTCCCCAAATAGTTCTGAAAAGTATTTTAGTTTTTTTTACACCTCTTTTTTGTAAACCCTTATCTTCTCCAAAGGGAAATATTACATGTAAAGCAGGTGCTATTAATGAAATAGCTATGAATAAATATTTTGATATAGGATTATTAGGTAAAAACATTATATTAATAAAGAAAATTAATAATAGTATTATAGAAAAAATCTTTACTGGAGTTTCAGTTTTTTCTCTTTGTTTCATATATTTTTGGTATTTAATATTGCAAAGTTCAGAGCAGCAACAGCTTTCACTTGTTCCTTCATATGTTTTATCACAGTATTTACATCTATTAAGTATTAAATTATCCATAGATTACCCCTTTTCATAAACTAGAATATTTCTGCTTTATAGCTATTATAATTCTAAGAAACCATGAAGATTCCTTTTTATATTTAATATTACAGTTATTGTAAAGTTAAATTTTGATATATTATAAAAAATATAAATAAAAAATAACTATTTTTAAGTAAATGTTAATTATTGTTATAAATTAGAAAAAAATACATGGGATTTAAGGTTAAATAGAAAATTAGAGTAAGAAATTAATTTTTGTAATTGGTATATAATTGAAAAAGCAAAAGGAATAAATACATTTTAAAAGGAGTTATGATATGAAGAAGAGAAATTATTTAATTAGTTTATTGGCTGTGGTACTTAGTTTAGGAGTTTTAGTTGGATGTGGAGATAAGACAAACACTTCTAATGAAGGGGCTTCTGTAAATAGTTCAGAAAATAGTGAGTCTGCTAGTTCAAAAGATTCTGCTGATGTGGTAAAGGATAAGGGGGAAGCAGATAAAGCACAGGCTAAGGATGCTGATCCTAAGGATAAAGAAGCTACAAATAAAGATGAGGGTGAAAAGAAAGAAGAGGATAGTAAGAATGATAGCAGCACTAAGGAGACTGCTAAAGTAGATAATTCTAATAAAAAGGAAAGTAAAGGATCAAGTAATTCTTCTAAGAAGGAAGAGAGTAAGAGTGCTTCTAAAAAGGAGAATTCAAAGGATGAAAGTAGCTTAGCAAAAGCAAAATCAGAGTATCTTCAAAAGATGAAAAAGATAGATAGTGAGTCTGAGAAGTTAGATAAAGAGTATGATAGTAATAGAGGATCAACACAAGCAGGAATGAATGGTATAAGTGGTGAACAAGCTAAATTATATGATAATGAGTTAAATCAAATTTATGATTACTTAAAACAAAATTTAAGCAAAGAAAAATCTAAGGAACTTGAAAAGAGTGAAATGGCTTGGATTAAAGAAAAAGAAAGTAATATAGCTGAAATAAAGAAACAATATGAAGGTGGTTCAGTTACTCCTCTTATGGTAAATTCAGAGGTGGCAAAGGAAAGTAAGGAAAGATGCTATTATTTAATAGATAATTATATGAATTAGCATAGATGGGGAAAGTTTTAAAGCTTTCCCCATTTTTCAGTTTCTATGAAATTATTATATACTTGGTTTGATAAGGAAACTACGTCCTTATTAAAGTTCATTGCTTTAAGGAGTTTTAGGGCATTTCTTGTATTGGAAGGTCCTTTTTTTAGTTTGTAATCAAAAGTTACTCCATTTTCTGTAACAGTTTCACTAAAGTGATAGTTTTCATAGGTTTCAAGGATTTGAGTTAATTCCATATCATGAGTGGCTACTAGCAATTTTCCATTGGTATTTTCAGCATATTTTAATATGGAGGCTGAGGCAGATATTCTCTCTATGGTGTTTGTCCCTTTTAATATTTCATCAACAAAGGCTAAAACTCTAATTTCTCCATTTAAAGAGTCAAGGAGCCTTTTTAAACTTTTTATTTCTGCAATGAAGTAGCTATCCCCAGCTAGTATATTATCTTTTATTGCCATAGAGGTTACCACCTTAGAAAACTTGCATCTATATTTTGAACATAAGGCAGTGTTTAAACTTTGGGCAAGTATGCAGTTTAGAGCCACTGCTTTTATAAAGGTAGACTTACCAGAAGCATTTGACCCTGTAAAGAGAATATTATTCTTTATAAGTATGGAGTTTTTCACAGGATTATGAATAAGAGGATGGTATAGATTTTCTAATAATATATCCTCACTTTCAATAAATTCTGGGGTAGTGTATTCACATAGACTTTTTCTGTAGTAAGCAAGACTTAAGGCAAAATCTAACTTGGCCACTATATCATATATCTTATAAAGATTCTTCTTGTTTTCCTCTAAGATTTTAACTGAGTTTTGGTAAGCTATAATATCCACCATAAAAAACATCTTTATGTAATCAAAAATAATATCACTATCAGTAAAAGAGTTTTCCTTCTTTTGAAAGCTATTACCATAAATTTTAACCTTATTTAAAGCCTTGAAGTTATGAAGGGCAGAGCTTGCTTCCTTTCTAAAAAAGTCAAAATCCTTATCCTTAATTTTAGAGAGACTTATACAAAGATTAATATTATTTAATAGATAAATCATAACTTTAAACCTATCTTCCAAAAATATTTTTTCACTTTGGTATGATAATATATTTATGCATAGAAAGATAAAGCTAAGTATAAGACCAACCTTTGTGTAAATAAAGGATAAGAATATTGAAAATATAAAACCTAAAGATAATAAGGGGTATTTATAATAACTAGGTATTTTGCTAAACTTAGGATTATAAATGAAATTAGTTAAGTTAAGGTCAATTAACTTTCCTACTTTCAGTAAAAGCAGTGATACTTTATTTCTTAATTCTTCATTGGTGGTGAATAGGGTTATAAGTTTTTCTAAGCTTGTCCACTCATCTTTATTGTAACTAATTTCTCTAAGTTTATAGTATAAATAAGCTTCCCCTAAGCTTGTCCTTGTGTAGTTTATACGCTTAAAGACTGCATCCATATCTAGGTCATTCCAAGTTAGCTCATCAATTGATTCACCAGAGGATTCATTTTCCTTACGAATTTCATAGTGATTTTTTAGAAAGGTCATATCAAAATCTTCAAGATAATCCTTAGGCTTGTGCCCAAAACTTTCATTTAAGCTTTTAATAAACTTACCTTTGGATTTCATGTTGTAATAAATCACAGATAAAATAACTATGATTATTCCAATAAAAATATATAATTGCATTGGTTTTTTTCTCACTTCCTTTTTAATTCTCTTTAGTTAATGTAAAATCACTTACTATTTTATCATAATTTCCTATAGTATTTTGGGAATATTGTTTAAAAATGTATAAGTTGTAAATAAAATTTAGATATATTATAATTTGTTTAAAAGAAATGTTAGGAGTAGAGATTATGAAAGAGTTTTTTTGGGATATTTTGCCCTCTATAGTACTTGTAATTATTTTCGTTATAGTTTTAAATGATTTTAGGAATAATAAAAATTTAAAAAGGAATAAAAGATATTCTAAAGAATCAGATGATATAAATAAGAAAGAAGGAAAAAGAGTAGATTATATGTCTATTGGAATGTGGGTTGGAGTAGCAATAAGCATATTTTTTATAAGAAAATTTGGATCAATTGTTATTACTTATGGAGCTCTGTGTGGACTGTTAGTTGGAAAGTTTGTGGGAGTAATAGTTAAAAGAAATTTTTAAGAGAGAGAATTGCACAAGTCTTATAAGGAAGATGTTTTGAATTGGTAAGATAAGTAGGTATAAGAGAGGATATACAAGCTTTAGAAGGAAGTTATTAATTTAATAGGAATTTTATAATATAGTTTATAAAGAAAAGAAGTGGTTTAATTTTTTAGGTTAAATCACTTTTTTCTTAAATAAATATGAGCAAATGAAAATTGAGGTAGAGAGGATTTCTTTTAATTAATGATTTTAAAATATAGTAATGAATAAACATTTTTATGTAGATAGTGAGAAGATGTAAGGATAGAGGAAGTTAAGGATTTTTATATGTAAGAGATTATTACAAAAATCTAACCTATAAAAACTTAATCTTTATTAATATTTTGTTTTGAAGAGAATTTACAATGTAGTTTTTATTTTTAATAATTTAAAATTTAGCTATTAATAGTGTCTTTTAGGGAGTTAGACTTTACTTTCTTTGTAGAGTTTTCTCAATAAATATATCATTGGAATTATGGAAAGTACTTGTATTATGGAAATAAATGTTGAAAGTGGCTCAGGGAAAAGGGTAAGTAAATTATTTAGCATATGTAAAAACATTACAATAGGAAGTGAATGAGTTTTACTATATACAAATCCAAAAATAAGTCCAACTATAAAAGCATATACAATTTGTATTGGTTGCATATGAGCTAATCCAAATAATAATGCAGATATAATTATTGGAAAGGCACCACCTTTATATTTAGAAGCTTCATTAAAGATTATTCCCCTAAAAATAATTTCCTCAACAATTGGAGCAAGTATTGCCACTGATATAAAAGTAAGAATAGGATTAGCGTTAAATATTTTATCATGCTGAATAAAACTTTCTAAGCTGCTTTTAATAGTAGGGGAGTAGGTTGCTAGAAATTGCATAAGAAAAATCCATAAATTTGATATTCCACTAACACCGAGAGAAATTAAAGCATATTTTCCAAGGGTTTTTAAGGACATATGATTATTATTATATTCAAATATTATTAAAATATTATGTTAAATATTGTAAGGGAGGTTTGAAAGTATTATAGTTAATATAGAGAATAAAATTAAAAATAAATTATGGGTACTAAGGAGGATTTATATGAATTTGCAAGAGATTATAAAGGATGCAGGTAGTTTTGAATTAAATAGAGACTACTTTATGAGGTTAAAGGAAGGAAAAGCGTGGTTTAGAGAAGAGTTTAAATTAGATGATTTAGATAATATGGATATAAAGAGATATATTGTGCAAAAGGATAATTATCCTACAACTTATGATAAGACATTTACTTATGAATTAGAAAGAGGAAAGAGAATTGGTGGTGGAATAGGAGGTGGAAATGCAAGTAAGTCTTATATTTACATGGATGGAACAGGAAAGTATTGTATAGGTGCTGGAAAAAATAAAAGATATGTAGATGGAAATGAGCTTCACAGGGAATATAAAACTCTTATGACTAAGATTAGAAAAGCCATAGAGTTTGCTAAGGAGAATAAGTTTGACCAGATTGAAAAGCTTGATATTCCAATTTTTAAAACTATGCTTTTAAAAATATTAGCCATATATGTTCCAGATAAATTTTTAGACATATATTCTAAGGATAAACTTGTGGAACTTGGTAAAATAATTGGAGTTAATGATGAAACAGATAGTGTTGTGGAGCTAAATGCTATTATAACTAAAAGGTTAAAAGAGATTCCAGAGTTTAAGAAATTTGATAACATATGCCTTACAGGATATTTATATTCAAAGATTCCTGATCCAAATAGAAAACCTACTTACTGGTCCTTAGGACATAGTTATAATGGACAAGATGTTTTAAGTAAGTTTAAAGAAAAATCTAAGGTATGTATAGGATATGTTAAGGAAAATTTAGAGGATGTTATTGGAGATAGTAAACTTTTAGACCAGTATTTATCCTCTATAGGAGCTAATGATAATGAAAGAAGGTCTTTAAAGAAGTTTAGCAATATAAAAACAGGAGATATTATATTTTTAAAGTCTTCATTTACAAGGGGAGAAAAGGGAAGGACTACAGTTTATAGAGTTGATGCTGTAGCAAAGGTTTTAGAAGACGTAAGAGAAGGATATGAATTTGATGCAGAACTTGGTCATTGCATAAATGTTGAGTTTTTAGATTGTAAGCCTTTTGAACTTGAAGGGATAAACTACTTAAGACCTATAGAAAAAATAGCTAATAAGAAAATTTTAGAGATGATTAATAGGGCTTTAAAAGGAGAAAAAACTGAAGGTAGTGTTGTAGGAACAGTTACAGAAATTATAGATTCTGATGAAAATGATGGGTTAGATGAATCAACTAAAAACTTTATATTATATGGGCCTCCAGGAACAGGGAAAACTTATAATGTTATAAATAAGGCTCTTGAAATTATAGATAGGGATTCTTATGGTGAGATAAGTGATTCTAGGGAAAGAATATTAAATAGGTATAAGCAGTTAGTTGAAAGTGGACAAATAGAGTTTTGTACTTTCCATCAAAGTTATGGCTATGAGGAGTTTGTTGAGGGGCTTAAGTCTGATGGAAATGGAAATTTTGTAACTGAGGATGGAGTTTTAAAGAAAATAGCCATAAGAGCTTCTTATGATTCTTTGAAAAAAGATTTAAAAAGGGAGCCTAAAGATGGAGAGGAGCTTGGCTATGAAGAGAAAAAAGAAATTGTTTTAGAGAATATAAATAGGGAAGATGCCTTTAGAGATAATAAAAAATATGTTCTTATTATAGATGAGATAAATAGAGGAAACATATCTAAAATTTTTGGAGAGCTTATAACTCTTTTAGAAGAGGACAAGAGAATTGGTACAACAAACCATGTAACAGTAAGTCTTCCATACACTAAGGAGCAATTTGCCCTTCCAAGTAATCTTTATATAATTGGGACAATGAATACCTCTGATAAATCTATAGCTCAAATAGATGTTGCTTTAAGAAGAAGGTTTAGCTTTGAAGAAATGATGCCTTCTTATGAAGAGTTAGGAGAGATAGATGAAATAGAAGTGGATAAGCTTTTAGATAAAATAAATAAGAGAGTTGAATTTTTACTTGATAGGGATCACTTAATAGGACATGCTTATTTTGTTAGAGTAAATACATTAGAGGAACTTATTTCTACTATGACAAATAAGATAATACCCCTTCTTCAAGAGTATTTTTATGGAGATAATGAAAAGGTTGGTATGGTTTTAGGGGGAATTGATAATAAGGAAAATAACAAATATATAGTTTATAAGGAAAATATTAAGGCTGAGGATTTATTTAGTGGATTTTATAATATCTCTGATTTAGGAACAAAGGAAAACTTTGTTTTAAATAGAGAAATTACAAAGGAAATGTTAAGAAATATTTATGAGTAAAAAATATATAACCCTAAGGGAGGGCTTTGATTACCTTTATGTTGGAGAAGGTGAAAATAAGGTAACAGAGAGAGAATTTCAAAGTCTTTCAAAGTATATAGAGGACAGTTTAAGCTCTCAATTAGTGGTTTTTGGATATAAGAAGTTGAAATTTATAAACTATGTAGGAGTTATAGCTTTAGATAACTTAGTAATAGAAATTTTGCCTAAAATATCTCTCTCAGGAGAGGTTTTAGAGGATAGAAAAGTCCTTTTATTCATGCTAAGCAAATGTAGAAAGATAAATATAAAAACATTGGATTTTATAGGAAGTAACCTTAAAAACAATCCCCTTATAGATATTATGGGAGAAATTTTTTATAGGGATCTTTCAAGGGAACTTCAAAGGGGAATTTATAGTGAATATGTTTCTGTAGAAAATTCCATAGGTAATATAAAGGGAAAACTTTTAGTAACTAAGCATTCTAAGGTGAATAGATTTAATAAAAATAAGGCTTATTGTGCATATGATGAATTCACAGAGGATAATTTCTTTAACAGAATTCTTAAGAAGGCTTTGAGTTATCTTTTAAGAGAGGTTAGAAATGAAAGGTTAAAAAGTAACTTAAGGGTTTTAGATAGAAGCTTTGAAGAGGTAAGTGATAAATTTATAAATAAGCATGCCCTTAATAGGTATAAATTAAATAGAAGAAATGAAAGATTTAAAAATTCCTTTGAGCTAGCTAAGATGATATTAAATGGAAGTATGGGAGATAACTCAAAGGGGAAGGAATTTGGATTTACACTATTATTTGAAATGAACTATCTTTATGAGGAATATATAGGTGTAGTTTTAAGGGAAGTAATAAGTGAAGAGAATATTTTTGTAAGCACTCAGGAAAAAACAAAATATCTTTTATACAATAAGAAAAGAAAAAGAGAAGAAATAGCCTTAAAGCCAGATATAGTCATATATAAGGATGAAACTCCTAAAATTATAATAGATACAAAGTGGAAAAAAGGCAGTAGGAATGGAAAGGAAAATTATAGCCAAGGGGATGTGTACCAGATGTATGCATATATAACTAGCTATAAGGAATGTGAAAAGTGTGTGATTCTTTATCCTAAGGAAGAGGATGAAGGAAATATTATCTGGAATCTTAAGGGGTATCAGGATAAGAAAATTTTCATGAGAAGTGTGGATTTAAGCAATTATGAGAGAACTAAGGAAAGCTTAAAGGATATTGTTTATAAATAAAAGTGGAGAATTTTATTCTCCGCTTTTATATTTAATTTTCTTAATTACTTATGGTCTTGAAGCCAACGCATTGCTGTGTAGACGTAAACTGCACTACCACTTGATAAAACTTCTTCGTCGAATTTAACCATTGGGTGGTGTTGTGGGTATGGGTAGCCCTTATCTGGGGTTCCAGCAGCTAAAACTAACATGATAGCAGGGATTTTTTGACTTATGTAAGCAAAGTCTTCTGAGCCAGAGGTTTTAGCAGATTTTTGATTTCCAGCCATGGCATTTAGTTTGGCAACAGAGAATGTTTTATCTTCCCCTAAAAGTTCTTTTATGTATTTTTCAGAGCATATAGTTAAGTCTTTATCGTTAACTAGGGTTGGGCATCCACTTCCCCAGATTACCTCAGCTGAAGCTCTAAAGGATTTTGCAGTACATTCTGCAATTTCTTCAATTCTTTCTTTTATAAATGAGCGGGTTTCTTCATCAAAAGTACGAATAGTTCCTCCCATAGTAGCTGTGTCAGGGATTACATTGGCAGCAATACCAGCATTCATTGTTCCAATTGTTAAAATTGCTTGATCCCCTATGGCAAGTTCTCTAGCATGAATTTCTTGTAGTGCAATTAAAATGTGAGCAGCTACATTAAGTGGGTCAACTCCAGTGTTAGGCATAGAACCATGACAGCCCTTTCCTTGAACCTTTATTTCAAAATAATCAGCAGCTGGAGCTCCAATTCCAGGTACAGGAACAATAACAGTACCTGCATTAAAAGGCATTCCTGCCATTACATGAATCATTAGGGCTTGATCAACTTTTGGATTTTCTAATACTCCTGCTTCAATCATATCCTTAGAACCTTCAAAAATTTCCTCAGCAGGTTGGAACATAAGTTTAATAGTTCCTTCAATTTCATCCTCATGTTTTTTTAATAATCTTGCAGCACCAAGCATCATAGATGTGTGCATATCATGGCCACAGGCATGCATTTTTCCACTTTGGCAAGAAAACTCAACATCTGATTCCTCTTTAATTGGTAAGGCATCCATGTCACCTCTTATTAAGAAAACCTTTCCTTCCTTTTTTCCACCTGCTAAAGCAATAAGTCCTGCTTTACCACATTCTATTGGCTCATAGCCCATATCAATTAACTCTTTTTTTACAAAGGCAAGAGTGTTTTTTAAATCAAATCCTGTCTCAGCATGTGAGTGTAAATATCTTCTGTTTGAAACAATAGTTTCTTGAAGTAAATTAGCTTCTTTTAATAATTCTTCTGGTTTCATTTATGTTCTCCTTTCAAAGTTCTTTTTTAGGGTAATAGTATTATTTTATCACATTCATAAATTTAAATCATTTTTAAAAATTTGAGTAAATAGACTTATTATCTCCAATTAATTAAGAATAAAACCATTATTCAAAACTATATTAAAAATTAAAGGCCAATAATGGCTTTTTTAAAATTTTAATTATTACTAAAGACAAGATGTTAAAAAACAAGATTTCTATAAGATCCTTTTAAACAATGAGAAATTAAATAGAGTTAAGAATTTTTTTAGATAGTTATTATAAACAAATTTATGGAGGTGGAAAGTAATTAATTCACATGGTATATTTAAAGAAAGCGTTTTAATTACATGAAAATAAAAGGGATATTATTATTTTTAGGGGGAATTTATGACTATAAACTATAAAAATACTTTTGACGATCTAATTGCATTTAGTGCTTATATTTTTGAAAATGACAGGACTATTCAAAGGAAAATAAAAATTTTACAAATTTTAGTTCCTATTTTAATAATGCTTTTATATTTAAATTTTGCTGGTATTTACAAAGCAAACATGACATTGTTTATATTTTACTTAACTTTGGCTGGATTTTTTGTGATATTATTACCTTTTATTTCGAAGTTTAAGTATAAGAGAGAATTTCACAGAAAACTTAATAGTATTGTTTCTCATGGAGGAGTGAAAGATAATATATTAACTTTAGATGAAAAGGAAATAGTTCATGAAGATGAGAATATACTTTTAAAGTTGAAGTGGAATGGAGTACAGAAGGTTAGTATTATTGATAACTATATATTTATTTTTATAGATGAATTAAGAGCAATTGTATTTCCAAATGATGCTTTTAAAAGTGAAGAAGAGAAAAAGGATTTTTTAGATATTATATATAGATATATGAATAAAGATAAAATAAAGATTGATATTTAACTAATAAGATAAAACATTAAGGTGAGGATTAGAGAATGGATGTTAGAATATACAAAATTAATACAGGAATAACAGGAAGAAATTTTAGTAGTGATAAGAGGAGCAATTTTCCTATAGGTGGAAAAACTAATTCTTTTTATTCAATTGGTAACTTAATGAGAGGAATAGAGGACTTTTATTTGGAGGGAAATCTTTATTTTATAGATAAGGAAGAGGAACTTGAGAAGTTTTATAATCCTTTGGGGGATAGATGGGTGGCAAAGAAGAAATATTACATAAGTCATCCTAAGAAAGAAAGAGAAAATTATCTTTTAGAGGCTAGTAAATTTCATGAGTATATAGTTAGGGAGCAACTAGAAGAGATAGCAAATTACCTGCATCATGAGCTTAATATAAATTATTTAAAGATAGAGGTTGAAGATGGAAATGACTTTTCATTCTATACTAATATAGCTATTGAGGAAATGAATCTTAATGATGAGGGAAAAGTAGAACTAAAGGGAGATAAGACTTTAGAGATTAAGTGGAGTGAAAATGTAAATTCACAAAATGAATTTCTGTGGATAGATAATTTTGAAGGCTTAGTTAATAGGGTTCAGGAACTTAAGGCTTCTAATAAAAGAGGAGAGAAGGAAGGTTTAGAGGGAAATTCTTTAGGTGAAAGAGGAATTTCTTATATCTTAGAGATAGATAATTCCTTTGGAATTAGTGAAAAAATAGGAAAGAAGATAGGGGTTAATCATACTTGGCTTAAGAAATGCTCTTTTAAACTGGTATTTTAGAAGTCTGATTTAATAAACTTGTCCAATAGTTTATGTTTTTATGCCTTTGGCAAGAACACCCGTGATTTCAATCATGGGATGAATTGCCACGACATATGCCAAAAGTATAAACCGTATAACACTTGCAAATAAGTTATATTTTCGTTTAAAATACAGAAGAAAAGTATTGTTTGGTGATGTGGATAAATCTCTTAAAGAAATAATATTAAAAATAGCAAGTGATAATAATTTTGAAATTTCTGAAATGGAAACTTATAAAGACCATATACACCTGTTAATAGAATGTTCTCCACAACATCAAATTCCAAATATAATTAAAGCGTTAAAGGGAGTATCTGCAAGGTTACTGTTCTTGAAACATCCTGAAATTAAAAGATATCTATGGGAAGGAAACCTATGGAATCCAAGCTATTTTGCAGCTACTGTATCAGAGAATACAGAAGAACAAATTAAAAACTATATTCAAAATCAACAAGTAAAGTGAGGTGAGATAAGTGATAAGAAAGAAAGCATATAAATTTAGAATATATCCAACTAAGAAACAAGCCGAGCTAATTAACAAGACTATTGGATGTTGTAGGTTTGTATTCAACTATTCTTTAGGTGTTCAAAAAACTAAAGATAATTATTGGAATATAGTTGAGGAGATGGTTCAACAAGGCTACTTCCAAGAGAATAATTGGAAAGGCGAGTTCTTTAATAAAGCCAATTCAATTAAAGATATAGCTAAATTAAAGAAAAGCTATGATTGGCTTAAAGAAGTAGATAGCATAGCACTACAGGCTTCTGTTGAAAATCTTGGTGCTGGATATGATAAGTATTACAAAAAAACAGGTGGCATACCTAAATTTAAGTCTAAGAAAAATGAAATACAATCTTATACTACTAAATTAGTAAAAGCTAAGGGTAATGTGAATATTGAGATAGTAGGTAAAGGAATTAAACTACCTAAACTTGGATTAGTTAAGATAGAAAATTCAAGAAATGTAGATGGAAATATTAAAAGAGTTACTGTGAGCAGAACACAATCTGGTAAATATTTTGCATCTATTCTTTGTGATGTAAATATTCAAGAATTACCTAAAATAGATAAAAAAGTTGGTGTAGATGTTGGATTAAAAACTTTTGCTGTTTGTTCTGATGGATATGAAGAAGCTAATCCTAAACACTTTAGAAAGGCAGAAAAAAGACTTATTAAACTTCAAAGAGATTTAGCTCGTAAAGAATATAACTCTAAAAACTATCACAAAAATAGAATTATGATTGCTAAATTACATGAAAGGATAGCAAATCAAAGAATGGACTTCTTACAAAAATTTTCAACTAAGCTAATTAGAGAAAACCAATCAATAGCCATTGAAGATTTAAGAGTTTCAAATATGCTTAAAAACCACAAACTTGCTAAAGTAATTTCAGAAGCAAGTTGGTCAGAATTTAGAAGAATGCTAGAATACAAGGCTGAATGGTATGGTAGAAAAATAGTAATTGCTCCACCAGACTATGCAAGCTCTCAACTATGTTCTGAATGTGGATATAAGAATATAGAAGTTAAAAACCTAGGTCTAAGAGAATGGGTATGTCCCGAATGTGGAACACACCATCAAAGAGACCTTAATGCTTCAATAAACTTGGAAAAGCTGATAGCTTAAACTATTGGTATCCAACGAGGTCGGAACGCCCTTGTTAGCTTGGTTAATCTCACACCTTTAGGTGTGTTGCCCAAGAATCTTGGCATTTCAATGCCGAGTAGTTCAAATCTTGATTATAGACGGAAATAAGAATTTTATACATTTAAAAGTAAGTTTTTAGAATTTTAACCTTTTGAGGTTTTATGGTTTTAATTTTTTATGATTTTTTAATTCTTTAGTTTTAAGTTTGCTTTATTAAGTTTGGATTTTTAGGTTTTTAAGCAAAGAGCCTCCAAAGCTGAGTGGTGATGAAACAAATAACTATGCCGGCCACTGTTGGGATTATGAAACTTAAGGCTGTCCATTTAAAGCTCTTAGTTTCCTTTTTGATTGTCCAGAGGGTTGTACCACAAGGATAGTGCATTAGGCATAGTATCATAACATTAATTGCAGTTAGGATTGTCCATCCATTAGCAACTAATAGTTCTTTAAGCTCATATAGGTTATCTAATTCTAACATTGTGGTAGCTCTTAAATAGCTCATTATTATTATAGGCATTACTATTTCATTTGCTGGTAATCCTAAGATAAAGGCCATTAATATATATCCATCTACCCCTATGGCATTAGCAAGTGGGCTTAAATAGTTAGCACATATTGTTAGAATTGAGGCATCACCAATCATTATATTAGAGAATATCCATATAACTGCCCCTGCTGGAGCTGCAATTGCAATGGCTCTACCTAAAACATAGAGAGTTCTATCAAATATTGATCTTACTATGACCTTTCCTACTTGAGGTTTTCTGTATGGAGGTAGTTCTAATATAAAGTTTGAAGGCATTCCTTTTAGTATTGTCTTTGATAGGATTTTTGATACTAGTAATGTCATTAAGACTCCTAAAATTATAACTACAGTTACTGTAAGGGCTGATATGAAGCTTTCTTTTATTCCTACAGATATTCCACCTATGAATATGGCTGCTATGGAAATTAGCATAGGAAATCTTCCATTACAAGGCATAAAGGCATTAGTTAATATAGCTATAATCCTTTCTCTAGGAGAGTTAATGATTCTACATCCTATGATTCCTGCTGCATTGCATCCAAGTCCCATGCACATGGTAAGGGCTTGTTTACCACAGGCACAGCACTTTTTAAAACATTTGTCTAGGTTAAATGCTATTCTTGGCAAATATCCTAAGTCCTCTAAGAGAGTAAACATAGGGAAGAAAATTGCCATAGGAGGTAGCATTACTGAAATTACCCAAGCTAAGGTAACATAAATGCCGTCTATTAATATTCCTGATATCCAAGAAGGTAAGTTTAGTCCAGAGAAGAAGTCTCTAATGTAAATTTCTCCATGGGTGAACATATTAGCAAGCATTTCAGATGGGTAATTTGCTAAGGTTATGGTTATCCACAAGACAACTAATAGGGTCATTATCATAATAGGTATTCCTGTTGATTTTGACACAAGTATTTTATCTATTTTTCTTTGGAAGTCAGTATATTCTTCTCCACCTTTAACAACCTTATTTCCTATTCTTTCAGCTTCTTTTATTATGGATTTTATGATTATATCTTCTACTAATTCATCCTTATAATCTTTATTAAGCTCATCTTTTATTTTACTTATCATATTTATATACTTTTCTTGAATATTATATTTATTGTATAAGGATTTTAAGATGCTTGTATTTCCTTCTAGCATTCTAAGGGCTATCCATCTTTTCTTTCTTTTAGGAACTTCAAGGGTTTCATCTAGTATGATTTCTATTTCTTCTATTGCTTTTTCTATAGGGGAATCATAATTTATTGCATTTTTTTTAGAGTCTTTTAGAGTGATTTCTTTAAAGATGGCTTCTTTTAATTCTTCTATGCCAACTCCATTTCTAGCAGAGGAGGAAACAAGGTTTGCGTTTAGTTCTTTTGATAACAAATCTAAATCTATTTTTATGTTATTTTTTTCTGCTTCATCAATTAAGTTTACGCAGAGGATTGCCTTTTCTGTTATTTCAGATATCTGTATAAAAAGGTTTAGATTCCTTTCTAGGGAGGTTGCATCAGCCACAACAACCACTATATCTGGATCATTAAAGCATATATAATCCCTTGCGATTTCTTCTTCTTCTGAATTTGATAGCAATGAGTATGTTCCAGGTAAATCTACTATCTTTATGGTTGAATCCTTAAATTCATAGTATCCTTCTGCCTTAGCAACTGTTTTTCCAGGCCAGTTTCCAGTATGTTGATTTAAACCAGTTAGAGCATTAAAAACTGTACTTTTACCTACATTTGGGTTTCCTGCTAATGCTACAACGTAGTCTTCCTTGGTGTTTCCTTTTGATTTTTCTTTAGATAATAAGCTAATTCCAGTAGAATTTTTGTTTAAACTCATATCTTTTTCTCCTACTATTAAATTACTTCTATCTCTTCACATTCTTCTTCCCTTATGGCTATTACAGTTCCTCTTATTAAATAGGCTCTAGGGTCACCAAAGGGACCAGCATATAAAACTTTTATATCTGTTCCTTCTATTATTCCTAGGTCAAAAAATCTTCTCCTTAGTTCTCCCTGTGCCTTTATGTCAATTACCTTAACAGTTGACAATATTTTAGCTTCATGTAATTTCACCTTTATTCCCTCCTAAGGCTTAATCTAAGATTATTTTTTATGAAAGAAGTTTAGGGCTTTTATTAATTAACAGTACTGTCCATATATAATAAACTATGATGAATAATAATTTAGTGTGATTGAAACTTTAGGGAGGATTGAGATGGTTTGTATATGTGGATCAATAAGGAGTTCAGAGAGTATGCTTTAAGTTTAGAGGGATTTTAGTTAGATTTTTTTAGTAAATGTATAATTGGAAAAAAGTTATAAAGCTTTATCTTACATATATGAGTTATTTTCTTCCCTTAAATGAGTATATAATTGAAAAAAGTTATGAAAATTTTATAGGGAAGGGTTAGAAGAATAAAGAGTAATAAATTTAAATTATTAACAGTTTTGTTATATAATATTAGTAACATTCTGGGGGGATGGGGTGATTTTTAATGAGTAAATTTTATGATGAAGCAATTAAGAAACTTGATTATGATGAAAGACCATTATGTTATTTGAAGTGTTCTCTTTTAACTTTTGTATGCAGAAGAGGATATAGACCAGGGATACTCATTGCAACAAATAAAAGAGTGTTTTTTTATGAGTTAAATTTAGGTTTGGAGCATACAGAAAGCTTTTTATATGAGGATATTTCTTCTATTGAAGAAAGGGAAGGAATACTTAGGAAATCTATAGTTATGAATGTAAATGGAGAAGAGGTTAAGATATGTAATATAATTTCTGGAGATGTTCAAAGGTTTATGGCCATAGCAAAGGATAATATTAAGGTGGGAAGAGTTTAATGAGGAATAAAAAGTTTAGAAGAATTATAGAAATTTTATTTATATTATTACTAATAGTACCTTCACAGCCTATTTATGCAAGAGCAGGAGGAGGCGGTGGAGGTGGTGGTGGAGGTGCAGGCGGTGGCTATGCCTCATCAAGTGAAAGTGGTGGTGGAAAAGATGGTGCCAGTGCCTTTGATTTCAAATTTATTATGAAACATAAACTTCTTTTTGGATCAGTAGCTTTTTTCTTGCTGTCTGGAGGGGTAGTTTTAATGTTTGTTGAGATGGATAGGTATAGTAAAGTGGTTAAGCGTAAAAGTGATAAGCTAAAGGAGTTAGCCTTAAAGGATCCTTACTGGAATATTAATTATATAAAATCTGTTGTGGAGGATACCTTTTATAGTATTCAGTATGCTTGGAATGATGATGAATATGAAAGGGTTGAGAGTTTACTTACAACTTCATTATATAATAAGCATCTTAAGGTTTTAGAGGAGCTTAAAAGTGAAAATAAGAAAAATGTCTTAGAGGATATTCAGTTTAATGGGTGTAGAATAATAAGTCTCTTTGAGGGGGATGAAAAGCAATGGGGATTTATTTGGGTTGAGGTTAATTTTTCCATGAAGGATTACATAGTTAATACAAAGGGGAAAAGAAGAGTAATAGAGGGAAATGATAATTATAGCAGAAGTGACTTTGAGTATTGGAAGTTTGTGTATATTGAGAATACATGGCTACTTTCAAATATATTGCAGAAAAATGAAATGGGTTCAGGCTATAAGAAGTTATATAGAGAGGCTGAAAATGCCTATGGCTCTATTAATATGAAGAAGGTTTAAAATGTAGGAGGGGTGAAATATGGAGTTTAATATCAATAGTGTATGGATAATTATAGGGGCTTGTATGCTGATGATTTTAGTTAGTGTTATTAGTCAAATGAGAAATGATCTTAAGCATATGAGGATTACTTTAGATAAGATTGCTGAAAAGTTTGGAGCAATTGAAATTGTAACAAAGGAAGAAAAAGAGGAATTAAAGAGACTAGTTTCAGAAGGGAAGAATGTTGAAGCTGTAAGAAGGTGCAGAGAAATTACAGGTCTTGGCCTAAAGGAAGCTAAGGAGTATGTTGATGGGCTTGGTAGGGAGAAAGGGATATAAGTTTTTTATTTTTAAAAATGGAAATAAAATTGTTTTAATGTTAAAATAAAACAGTAAATACAAATATATAAAGATGGGTTTGAAGCTTTATAGTTATTATTAAAGTAAGGAAACTACTGTTTTTATATATTTGTATATTGTAAAATTAGGAGCATTAGAATGAGTGTATTACAGGATATAAAGGAAAAAGTTATAAAGGATAAAATTGAAGAGGTAGGATCTAAAGGCATCATTGAAGATAAATATCTTATTAAGAACAGGCTTATTGTTAATTCCCAAAGAGGAAATCTTTTAGGGGAACTTAAGGAGAGTCTAAGGGAGTGTAAGAGTTTTTATTTTAGTGTTGCCTTTATTAATTTTAGTGGGCTTCAACTTCTTTTGGATTCTTTTAGGGATTTAGAGGAAAGAGGAGTTAAGGGGAAGATAATAACTTCTACATATTTAAACTTTACTGAGCCAAAGGCTTTGGAGAATGTAAAGAGTTTTGAGAATATAGATTTAAAGATTTTTATTGCTGATAGTGAGAAGGGGTTTCACACTAAGGCTTACATATTTGAGAATGAGGATAATTTTAAGATTATAATTGGTTCATCTAACATAACTCAAAGGGCATTAAAGAGCAATGTTGAGTGGAATGTTATGATTATTTCTAAGAAGGATACTGACTTTGTTAAGGAAGTTTTAGAGGAATATGAGGGAATATGGAGCTCAACTGGGATTGTTGATGATGAATTTTTAGAGAAATACAATGAGTTTATTAAAAGTATTAAGGAAAAGCAAAGGGAAATAGCTATTGATTTTAGTGAGTATGAAGTTATAAAACCTAATTTCATGCAAAAAGAGGCTATGGAAAACCTTGAAAGATTAAGAAGGGCTGGAGAGGATAAGGCTTTAGTTATTGCAGCAACTGGAACAGGAAAGACTTATATGTCAGCCTTTGATGTTATGGCCTTTAATCCTAAAAGGTTATTATTCTTAGTTCATAGGGAAGATATTTTAAGAAGTGCAGAGAAAACTTATAAAAGCTTATGTAAGAATAAAAATATCACCATGGGATTTTACACAGGAAACTCAAAGGAAAAGGAAGCTGATTATTTATTTTCTACTGTTCAAACCATGTGTAGAAATTTAGAGGAGTTTAATAGGGAGGATTTTGACTACATAGTTATAGATGAGGCACATCATAGTACAAGCCCTACTTATGAGAGGATATTAAATTATTTTACCCCTAAATTTTTACTTGGAATAACTGCAACTCCTGAGAGATGTGATACTGGAGATATTTTTCAGGTTTTTGATAATAATGTTGCCTTAGAGATTAGATTAAATGAGGCTTTGGAGCATGAACTTATTGTACCATTTCATTATTTTGGAATAACTGATATAGATGCAGTTGATTATAGCAATGTTGATTTGGATAATATTTCTGAGATTTCTAAGAGATTAATGATTAACTCAAGGGTTGACTTTATTATAGACAAGATGAATTTCTATGGTTTTGATGGAAGTAAGCAAAAAACAGTAGGATTTTGCATAAATAAGGAACATGCCTATTACATGGCTGAGAAATTTAATGAGGCTGGTATTCCTAGCATAGCTTTAACTGGGGATCATTCTATAGACAAGAGAACAGAGGAAATAAAAAATCTTGAAAATGAAAACCATGAATTAAAGGTTATATTTACTGTTGATATATTTAATGAGGGGGTTGATATTCCTTCAATTAATCAGGTCTTAATGCTTAGACCAACTAATTCACCAATTATATTTATACAACAGCTTGGAAGAGGATTAAGAAAGCATAGGAGTAAAGAATTCTTAACTGTTTTAGATTTTATAGGAAATCATAACAAGGCCTTTTTAATAGCTTTAGCCTTAAAGGGTGGAAGATACTATGATAAGGATAGTTTAAAGGTTTCAGTTGCTACAGATTTTTCTGATATTCCAGGATGCTCTAATATTCAGATGGATAGAATTTCCAAGGAGAGAATATTAAATCAGCTTAACACAGAGAATTTTAATAGCTTAAAGTATTTAAAGGAAGAATATAATGAGTTTAAATCTCTTTTAGGTGGAAAGATTCCTTATCAGTTAATGGACTATGTTAAGTTTGATGGAGCACCAGATCCACTTAAGTTTATTAATTATGAAAAGACATATCAAGGATTTCTTAAGAAGGTTGAAAAGACTTATGAGGCTTTAGAGCTTTTAGATGAGGATTTTTATAAGGTGTTAAAGGAATTATCAGATAAATTACCTCTAAAGAGACCTCATGAATTTGCCATAATAAAGGAATTAATAAATAAAAGTGAGTTAAATATAGATGAAGCTTCAAAGGGAATAAGAAAGTATATTCAATCTGTAGATGAAGAGACAGTTAAACATGCCTTTAGAACACTAAACCAAGATTATTATGACTCAAGGGAAAAGAGTAATTGTATTAAATTATTTGATTTAATTGGAGAGAAATTAGTAAAACTAATAAGCTTTGAAAAGATACTATCAGATAAAAGGTATAAAGAAATCATAGTGGACTTGTTAAACTATGGACTTATAACCTATGAGAAGAGATTTGGTAGTGAAAACTTTGGAGTGCCATTTTTTAAGCTATATGAACAGTATCAAATGGTGGATGCAGCACTTCTATCTAATTATGAAAAGATACACAGTTCCTTTAGAGGAAGTGGATTAATGGCAAATGGAAAGGAATACTTCCTTTTTGTGGACTTAAATAAGGATGAAGATATAAAGGAAAGCATTAACTATAAAGATGAATTCCTAAGTAGAAGCTTGTTCCAATGGGAAACACCAAATAGTACAGCACAAAGCTCTGAAAGAGGAAAAAATATAATATTCAATAAGGAAAGAGGAATTAACCTGCACCTTTTTGTTAGAAAATATAAGGAGATAGACAGAAAAGTACAGCCTTATATCTATATAGGAAAAGGGGATGTAGTAAAGTATGAAGGAGAGAAACCAATAAAAGTTGAGATAAAGCTTCACAATAAGGTTCCAGAGAATTTGTATGTGGAGCTTACTAAGAGAGTTTAAAACAAAAACTTTGAACATAGTAATATATTTGGAGGTGTATGATGAATTTTTATGAAATAGAGCAAGAACTTAAGGGTAATGGACTTGATTCAAATGCAAAGTATATATTTTTAGAATTATTAAAATATATGAATGAACAAAATATAAATATAGGTAATGAGCATATAATTAAGGAAATATTCCATCATTAAATGAGCAAATAAAAATAGCTGAAATCTAAGGTTATAGAAAAAGAATATAGAAAATTAGAAAAGTTAAGATAATAGAAAAAAGGATTATTACAACAAATGTTTATATAATAAAATAAGTAGGCTGGTATCTAAAATAATAGCAGCCTAGTTATATTTTATTAAATAGATTGTATATGCTAAAATAAAGTAGTCTATAATTTTCATATAGATTATTTTATTTTTATAAAGGAGAATGATAGAGTGAATTCTAATAGCTTTTTTTTCAGTAATATAGATTTAGACTATATCGATGATTTTATAATAAAAAATTTACAAGAATATGCTAATGAAAGTTTTGAACATATTTATTTAATAAATAAGCCATTGGCTGAAAAAAAGTACGATTATACAGTTAATAAAGTTCTAGTATTTTTAAGTCCAGGGTATAAAATTAAATTTATAAATTTAACAATAGAAGATGAAAATGAATTTGAAGATATGTATTTAGATTTCATAGAAGATTTAGGACATATAGCAGATAAATATAATTATACAGATATTATTTCAAGACCACGTAAATGGCAAGGTTTTATACAAAAAAGTACTTTAGATGAATTTAAAAATAATATGGTTAATAAAGAATTGATTATGAATTTCATGAAAAATAGTAAATTAGATACAGAAATAGAAAAAAGAACTGTTAAATTGCTTATTTCATTATTAACTGGAAGTATTAATTCAGTTGAAAAAATAGGTAAAAATATTCCAGAAAGTATATTAGAAAAAGTTAAAAAAAATATTGTTCTTTTTGATGGAGATCAAACAAGGTTTATATTTCAAGAAAAATATAGTGATAAAATAGTTAGGATTCAAGGGCTTGCAGGAACTGGGAAAACAGAATTATTATTACATCGTTTAAAAGAAATTTATACTAAAAGCGAGGATTCTAAAATCGTATTTACATGTCAAAGTAAGACATTGGCTAATAAATTAAAAAATAGAGTTACAGAATTCTTTAATTTTATGAAAGTTACGGAGCAGATAGATTGGAATGAAAGATTATGGGTAATGCATTCATGGGGGTCCATAAAAGATATTTATAATATAGGAACATATGGTATGATTTGTAGAATGTATAATCTTCCGTTTTATACAGCTGGAAGAACTTCTTTTGCTTCGGCTTGTGAAAGAACTCTAAATTATATAATAGAAAATAATATTAAAATTGAGCCTATATTTGATTACATGTTAATAGATGAAGGACAAGATTTCACTGAAAATTTCATTAAGTTATGTTCATTAGCTACGAAAAAACAAGTGTTTGTTGCAGGGGATATTTTTCAAGATATATTTGGTATTCAAAAAGTTGAAACAAATCCAAATTACTTATTAAATAAATGTTATAGAACAGATCCTAGAACACTTATGTTTTCACATGCTTTAGGATTAGCTCTTTATGAAAAACCAGCTTTGAGATTTTTAAAAGATGATGAATGGATAGCATGTGGATATTCTTTTGTTAAAGATAATAAAAAATATAGATTTAAAAGAGAGCATGTTAGAAGATTTGATGATATTAATCCTTATGATATTCCGAATAGTATGGAACTTATTGAGTATGATAATTATGAAACTCAAAATATTATAAATATAATAAAGAAAATAAAAACTGAATTTAAAGATGTCAAACCAGAGGATATTGCTATAGTATTCCCGAATGAATCATTAATTTATGATAAAATAGATGCATTAGAAGTATCAATATACAAAGAATTAGAATTAAATACAAATATTATTTATAATACTAAAGAAATTTTACCTAATAGAATAACTGTATCAAATAAAAACAATATAAAAGGATTAGAGTTTCCGTTTGTTATATGTGTTGTAGATTACAAGGTAACAAGAGACTTAAAATTGAGAAATACACTATACATGACTTTAACTAGATCATTTATTTCTTCATATTTATTAATTCAAAAATCTGAAAATATGGAGTTAATAGATATTTTAAAATATGGTTTGAAAGAAATTAATAATTCTTTAGAAATGGTAGTACCAGAGCCGAGTGAAGATGAAAGAAGAAAACAAGAGGATATAATTAGGCAATATAATACTCCAACTTTAAATCAATATGAAATTTTAAATATTATTTTTGATGAGTTAAATATTCATAAACATGATAGAAGTAGATTTAGAAGTGCTGTGACTATGTTTAGAAGTCAAGAAACTAATAAGGATGAATTGAAGAAGTTTATACTTACATTAATAGGTGACAATAATGAGCAAGGAAATTAAATTTTTCATTACAGATTTTAGAGGATTCTATGATATTATAAATAAACCTATAAGAAGTAAAGAGGATATTATAAGAGTCTTACTTTTAAGTATAAAAAATTTATTATTAGAAAATGAGTTTGAGGATGAGGGGAAGGGAGAAGTTAAAATTATAATAGGAAAGAATAGTAGAATATATTTTATTTGTAAGGAAAGAGGGAATTTACCAAATAAATATTACTCTTTTACATTTCCGTTTTTTGTTGAAAAGGATATTGATGGGAAAGTGTTAGTTAAAAGTAAGATTAATTCAGAAGTTATTACAAGCGAATTAGTAGATAATTTACTTGTGTTATTAGAAAATAAATGGTTCTCAGACTTAAATGAAACATTTGATGATATTGATAAATTTGCATGTGATTATTTCTATATATTTGAAGAGTATTATAGTTCAAAAGGTATTATTGGAGAAGAACAAGATAGAAGTCATATAGAATATTGGTCAATAGTTAAAAGCTTGCTAACATTTGAACCTGCGTACGTAAGATATGATTATGATCCGGATCATGAGGATGGTGAAAAACATCCTTTAAATCATTTAGATATACATTATGCTAATAATGGAACATTTAAGTTAGGTTTTGATAAGTCTATGAAAATAAAGGATAGATTAGAATTTAATATTTTTAAAGATATTTTAGAAAATGGTAAGGAACGAGAAGAGATTTGCTATAAAATTAAATAACTTTTATTAATAATATTTTGTTTTAAAATACTCCTTGTTTAAAAAAGACAAGGAGTATAATGTTTTGTACAAATTAATTTTATAGAAAGTATTTTTAGATAGTAGTATTCTCAATAGTCTTGATAAGTATTTGGAAAAAATTTTATACCATATAAGTAAATGAGTTAAAAAATATTTTTATACCTGTTAAAGTTATCATTTTAATCTAAAGTTAAATCAGTAGACTAATGAATAGCTTTCTTTGGATGAATAAGGAGATAGCACATTTATGAGTGAAAATTAGTTTTTTTAGTTTAAATGAACACTTTTTATATATGTGTATGAATCTTTGTTTTTATAAGTCTATGAATAGCTATAGATATTCACTAAATATTCTTCTAGTATTATTATGTTTTCAGCGAATGAGATTTCAAATGGATCTCTTATATAATATTTTCAACTAATTTTCCTATTAAATTTTTTATATTAATATAATTTTGAACTAATAGAGTACTATTAATTTAATTCACTCTCTTAAAAACTTAATATTTGGAAGTATAGTAGTGTGAAATAATGATTTTTTATTCAGCTTATAAATTTACTTTTGGTAACTAACTTTATCATTTTCATTGAGTTTCTTATGATATCTTTAATAATTTTCTTGTTTCTACATTTAAAATACCTACAAAAAGAGTGGGATTGTCCTAACACTATCTAGTTTATGTAAGGTTTTTTTAAATATATTTTATTTAAAATATATTTTAAATAAATTCTTAAGTACATGGTATATATTAAGTATATGAATGGGTTTAGAATTTTATTTGGGGTAATATATATTTATTGGATAAATATAACATAAAATGTTGGTAGAAATGTTATAATTATATTGATAAAAATTATAATAAAATGGAGTGATTGGATGAGTAGAAAAGTTTATACGAAATTTGATGATTTTATCAAATCAGAAGAGAAGAATTGCTTAATAGTAGGAACAAACTGTCAAAAGAAACATTGGGAAGTTTTAAGATATCTTAATAATTTAAATAAGAAACTAAGAATTCTTATAAGAATCCCTACAATGCAAAATAGCGAAGGGATATTAAAATATAAAGCTAAGACAGGAGTACCAAAAAAGGTTGGAAATCTAAGTATATATGTGGACAGTTTACAAGTAAGATCACAAGAAAATACGCCAAGTGACTTTAATTATATAATAGTTTATCCTATAGAAGGATTAAAAGGAATATCAGATAAAAATATATTAGATATTTTAAATTATAGAAATTCTGAAAAAATATTTTGGGTAAGTAATCATGATACTGTTGACTTTGAATATTTAAAGCTAATGTGTGATATAAAAGACACCATAATAATAGATAATGAAGACAAAGATATACACGATAGAATAAAAGCAGAATTAATACCTAAAGCAAATGAAGAGTTTGATAAAATATCAGTTGAAAATTTATCATATCCTTGTATTGAAAATTCTATAAGTAAAAGATACAAATTAGGATCAGTACAATCATCATCATTACCTCATGAACTTGTAGGTGGAAGTGTTGACGAGTATATTTTAATTGGTAATAAAAAATCAATAAGTTGTATAATTAAAGTACCACCTAAATTTGAAGAAAACAAATATATATTAGTAAAAATAATAAAATAAAAATGGGTGAAAATTATGGTTATTAAAAGGGTTATAATAGAAAACTATAAATCATTTAAAGGAACATTTGAACTTGACATATTAAAAGATATGTCAATAATAGTTGGAGATAATGAAGTTGGAAAAACTTCTTTATTAGAATGCATAAATTTAGCTTTGACAAATCAGATAAATGGTAGAGCTTGTATATATGAGTTAACACCATTTATGTTTAATGCTGAGGTTGTTAAAGAATATTTAAATAAAATTAAAAAGGGAGAACCAACTGAATTACCTAAAATAAATATTGAACTTTATTTTAATAATTCTACAGATATAATGCCTTTAAAAGGGATAAATAATAGTAAGAGAGAGGATTGTCCAGGTGTTAAGTTGTCTATAGAATTTAATGAAGCATATATAGAGGAATATGAACAATATATAAGTGAACCGGAAAAAGTAACAACAATACCAATAGAATATTATGAAGTAAAATGGTATTCATTTGCTAATAATTCGATTACTTCAAGGAGTATGCCTATAAATGTTACTTACATTGATGCTTCTTCTAATAAGCCAGCAAATGGTGCTGATAAATATATATCTAAGATTATAAATAATGTATTAGATGATAGAGAAAAAGCTCAACTAGCTTTAAATTATAGAAAGCTAAAAGAATCATTTGTTTCAGAAGAATCGGTTAAAGGTGTAAATACAAAGTTAAATACATTAACTAAAGAAATATCAGAAAAAGAAATAATTGTTTCTGTAGATGTTTCTAATAAATCAAATTGGGAAACAGCATTAACATCATATTTAGATGAGGTTCCTTTTTCATATGCTGGTCAGGGAGAACAAAATTCAATCAAAATGAAACTTGCATTAGAAACTAATGGACAAGATTGTAATATTATATTAATAGAAGAACCAGAAAATCATTTATCATTTACTAATATGAGTAAGTTGATAAATGGAATAGGAGATAAATGTAGTGGAAAGCAGTTGGTTATTACAACTCATAGTCCTTATGTAGCTAATAAGCTTGGTTTAGAAAATTTGATATTATTTGGAGAAAATAAAGAAAAAATGTCATTATCAAATTTAAGTGCTGAAACACAGGATTATTTCAAAAAGTTACCAGGATATGATACTTTAAGAATGGTTTTGTCAAAGAAACCAATACTTTGTGAAGGTCCATCTGATGAATTAATAATACAAAAAGCTTATTTAAAAAAATATAAAAAGTTGCCAATTGAAGATGGGGTAGATGTTATAACAGTAAAAGGATTGTCTTTTAAGAGATTTTTAGAAATTGCGAAACTTATAGGAAAACCAATAGCTGTTGTAACAGATAATGATGGTAGTGTATCAAGTGTTAGGAAAAAGTATAGTGATTATATAGGTAATTCTAATATTAATATTTGTTTTGACTGTGATGAAAATTATAGAACCTTAGAACCTCAAATTTGTAAGGTTAATAAAAAAGAGGACTTAGAACGTGTATTAAATATAAGTATGGATACAATAGAAGAAGTACAAAATTATATGATAAAACATAAGACTGAAGTTGCTCTTAAAATATTTGAAAGTGATGAAGAAATTATAATTCCGGAGTATATTTATAATGCAATCAAATAATAGAGTTATAATAGCTTCAGCAGGATCAGGAAAAACAACTAAAATAGTGAGAGAATCTATAGAATCAAATAAAAAAATATTGATACTTACCTATACAAATGATAATTTACAAGAAATAAAAAAGAAGTTTATAGAAGTAAATGGAATAATACCATTTAATATTAATATTATGAGTTGGTTTTCATTTTTATTAAGAGAGGCAGTAAGGCCTTATCAGGCTTGTATATATGATAGAAAAAGAATTTCAAATATAGACTTTGTTAATGGACAATCTACTAGATATGTAAAAAAAACTGATGTTGAAAAATATTACTTAAAGAATGGAGAAAATATTTATACAGATAAGATGTCTGAGTTTGTTACAATATGTAACTCTAAAACTAAAGGTGCTGTAATAAAAAGGTTAAGCGAAATATATGACTACATATATATTGATGAAGTTCAAGATTTAGCAGGATATGATTTAGATATTATAGAGCTTTTATTGAAATCAGATATGAAAATAACTTTAGTTGGAGATATTAGACAGGCTACATATACTACAAATAATTCAACTAAAAATAAGAAATATTTAGGAGTTAATATAATTGATCTTTTTAAATTTTATGAAAAAAAACAATTATGTTCAATAATATTTCAGAATGAAAGCTATAGATGTAATCAAGAAATTTGTAATTTAGCAGATTCATTATATCCAAAGTTACCAGCTACAGTTTCTAAAAATACAACTATAACCAATCATGATGGACTTTTTATAGTTAATAATAAGAATGTTCAAGATTACATAAAAATATTTTCACCTAAAATATTAAGATATGATAAAAGAACAAGTTTTGATTCAAAAAATATATTGAATTTTGGGCAATCTAAAGGTTTGACATTTGATAGAATATTAATTATTACAAATTTAAAATTTGAAAAATATTTAATTACAGGAGATATCAGCAATATAGCAAAATCTAAGGCAAAAGTATATGTTGCGTTAACGAGGGCTAGATATAGTGTAGCGTTTTTATGTGATAAAGAAGTAAAATTAGATTCTTTTAAAAAGTGGAATGTTGAATAATTTATTTATAATTTTTTAATACCCTTGCTAAAATTTTTATTTATACAAGGGTATTTTGGCTTAATTAGTTAATTTAAATTAAATTTAGAATAGGATTTTCACACCCAGTCATTCTTTCAATATTTTATCCATTATATTTTTCTAGAATATAATCAGAAACAAGCAAATGATTCATAAATATTTTTATATACTTTTCAAAGTCAGAATTATTACTAGTTGATAAGTCAAATACTATGTGACAAGTTTCTTTCGGGTACATCAATAGATAAGCCAGTTCATGAGCACAAACTAACTTTTGGATTTCTTCTGAATAGTTTGAATTTATGTGTATAGACATTTCTCTTTTGTACGTGCTTGAGTAGCCATATAGGTTTCCTAAGTTCTCTTTACATATGCGTATTCCTTTGGCTTTTGCTAAGATGAATGGATCTCTTGTTTCATACTTTTTTATTAATTCATTTACTAAGTTTTTTATTTTCATACTGATTGTTTGAGCTTAACGTTTTTCACATTAAGAAATCAAACTTCCTCCCTTCAAATAATAAATTACTAATTACTTGAAGGATAATAGTGTTGTGTGTTAGTGTTTATTTTAATAATTTATAATTTTTAGATAAATTTTAGATTAGTCTTAAGAAAATCTTGATTAATAAATATAATTAATTCTTAGATAAACTATAGGCCAATTTAAACTTATCTAAAAATTAATACTAGCAAGTTTTAGCTCCTTTTAGGATTGAATTTGCTTTTAGCAAGAGCTTTTGCTACTTGCATTGAATGTTCTAAGCTGTTTCTTAATAAGGTTCTAGTCTCTAAATCCAAAATAGTATCATCAATAAATAAATCATGTTCTAAGTTGTTAAGATTATCAAGTGCTAATTCTAAGTCTTTCCCAATATTTTTTAATTCCTTATTAGATAGAGTTGAAGTATCATAGGAGTAGGATATTTCTTTTTCAACAATTTTTTTATTAGATAAATCTTCAATCTTATTATCTGATAGTTCTTCAACTTCTTCTTCAATTAATTTATTTAATGGCTTTAGATAGTACGAATCTTCTAATAGCGCATCATCAAAGAATGACTTCATATCTAACTTTAAAGCACTAGCAAGCGATTCAATAGTATCTAAGCTAGGATTATACCTGTTATGTTCTACATCTGCAAGATATGATCGTGATATACCAGCCTTTTCTGCAAGAATTTTTTGAGTTATTTTTCTTTTTTTTCTTAATTTTTGTAACCTATGACCAATAAGCATAATAGTCCCCCTCTATGGATAATTTAATAAACTTGAATTAATCAAATTTATAGCATTTTAAGAATGATTATATAAGTTATATTCTTTAAAGCTTATTACTTAGAATGATTACTGATATTATTTTAGGTTTTGAAATTTAAATATATTTTAATTAACTTATCTTTTTAAATATTATCTCAGTATATTTTTAGTTAATATATTAAATTTAAACAGTTATATTAAAAAATAGATAGTTCATAATTCTCTTAAAATACTATAAATGTAAATTTGTTACAAGTTAATTGTATCAGTAAGACACGTATAAATCAATAAAAAATTTCGTGAAATACAAGTATAATTAGAATATGTAAGAAAATGAGATAAAAATAGAGAATATAAAGAATAATTGAATATATTGGTAAAATGTTGAATTTTGTAAATGGTAAAAAAAGGTATATAATTCAATTGGAAATAGTTATAAGTGAAATGCAAGACAAAAATATAAATATATAACTTGTATTACACTTATTAATCGAAAGAAGGATATTAGTGTAAAAATATAGTGTGTGTTTTGTTAATCAAAAGAATTAAACCAAACTAGCCAGGAAAAATCTTTTTATATAAACTAAAGAATTTAAATTAAGAATACTTAAGCTTATTTTGATTATTTACTATGGATAATGCGGAGAGAAACTTATTTTTAAGGATTTAAAAGTTAAGGGTCATAGGATAAAAATCCAATGGATATTTTTAAAATATTCTTATAAAAGGTTTAAAGGATAATAGTCAGAGGATAAAAATCTTAAGTGAAATAATTGAAATTTTTTATATAAGGAGAGAAAAGTTATGAAAAATTACAAGGCTGTTTTTACTATTAGTGAGGTTATGAAGTATTTAAACATTCATGATAAGAAGGTTGTGGCCTTTGATATTGAATGTGCACCAAAGAATGAGTGGTTTAGATTAAATGAGAAGAAGGCTGCTTTAGATCCAAATAAGGGACACATTGTGGGTATATCCCTTTCTGTTAAGGAGGGTACTGGTATTTACATCCCTTTAAGGCATAGAAACGGGAAAAATGTTGAGGATGTTCATAGAATGATAGCTTGGCTTAAGGGCTTTGTCTTTCACAATGAGAGTCTTATAAAGGTTGCTCACAATATAGCCTTTGAATCCTCCTTCCTTTATGAGTACGGAATTGTTATTAAGGAACCTGTTTTTGATACTATGCTAGGTAGTATGCTTACCTTTAAGAGTTTTGGAGAGTTTAGAACTTTAAGGGATAGTGGTCTTAAACTTCTTGCAAAGGAGATATTTAATGAGGATTTGCCTAGCTTTTCCCATGTGGTTAATGGAACACACTTTGATAATTTGCATTCTGAGCATAAGGAAACTGTAAGGTATGCCTGTGCAGATAGTGATTATGCCTTAAGGTTTTATAACTGGTGCTTAGAGTGGTTTGAGACTTATATACCAGAGCATAGGCTTGTATGTGAAAGGGTTGAAAGTCCAGCAGCTATTTATACTGGTATTATGAAAAAGAATGGTATTACCCTTAATAAGGAGCTTTTACAGGAGTTTAACAGAAGAGCAGAGGAAGAGCTTGAATTTTGTAAGAGGGAGATTTTATCCTTTGCAAATAGAGAAGTTAACCTTGGGAGTAATCTTCAAACTCAGGATTTTAAGGATTTTCTCTTTAAGGATTTGAGGCTACCAGTTCTTAAGATATGTGAAAAAGGTGAGCCTTCCTTAGATGATGAGAGCTTGATTCTCCTTGAGGAGTGGTGTCTTAGAAATTTTAAGAAGGGGACTTATCTTATAGAATGCATAAAGAGGCATAAGAGGGTTAGTAAGCTTAAATCTACTTATATAGAGTCTTTGGGGAAACTTTTAAACTCAGAAACTGGGAAGATTCATACAGATTTTTTCTCCATGGGAACTGAAACTGGGAGATTTTCTAGTAGGAATCCAAATCTTCAGAATCTTCCTAGAAAGGATAATGACCATTTAGGAATTAGAAAACTTTTTATTCCTTCACCTAACCATGTGTTTTTGGATTTTGACTTTTCTCAGATTGAGCTTAGGGTTGGGGCTTATTATTGCAAGGATAGAAAGATGATTAATGCTTTTATGAAGGATTTTGATATTCATGGAATAACAACTTCTATTATATACAATATTCCCTTAGAGGAGGCTACAGACAGGAATCATGAGGATTTTAAGAAGAGAAGAACCATAGCTAAAAACTGTAACTTTGGTGTTTTCTTTGGACTATTTCCTAAGGGACTTCAAAAAACACTTATGTATAAGGGTGGAATTAATATAAGTGAAAAGGACTGTGAAAGGATTATAAGAAATATAAAGGACGGATATCCAAGGCTTTCAACTTGGCAAAAAGATACTGTGAAGGTTGCAGCGTATAGGGGATATACAAGGAGTAGAACTGGGAGAAGACGTTATTTAAAGGATATAAAATCAAAGGACTGGAATAAGAGGGCTGTATCTGAAAGGTGTGCCTTAAACACTCCAATACAGGGAACAGCAGCAGACATAATAAAAATAGCCATGGCAAGGATACTAAGGGAATTACCAGAAAGAGACTATATAAAACCCTTGCTTCAAATACATGATGAACTTTTGTTTGAAGTTAGAGAAGACAAGCTTAATGAGGCCATAGCATTCATAAAGGACTGTATGGAGAGAACTCCCTTTAAGGACTTTAATATACCCCTAAAGGTGGAATATTCTGTGGGATATAACTTTGATGAGGTTTAGTAAAGAGTTTACAGTTGTTTAAGCTTTGGACAATCTATAAAGTAATAAGAGGTTATTATAAGTTAGGTTAAAAGTTTATCTACGTAAAAGAATCTAAAAAAGAGAGATGAAAGGGTGTTTGAAAATTGAATAAAGAGGAATTTGGAAAGTGCAATTTAAGTGAGGCAAGAAGGTTTTTAGAATGTTTTTGTAAGGTGGAATATTCTGAGGGGACAAGCTATTCTGGTAAAAGCACTGAGTTAAAAGAATTTGATGGGAAAAGTAGTGAGTTAAAAGAATATGATGGGACAAGCTTTGATAGTAAAGGAAATGAGTTAAAAGGCTCTGAAAATTCTTGTGGAAGGATTAATATTAGGATTTTTTCTGATAAGAAGGGGACAGGCTTTAAGGGGAAGAACCTAAGCTTTAATATAAAGGATTTTCAGTCTAAAAGCAAGGTTTTAATGGCTCATAATGAGGCTAATAGAGGCATATTCTTTGTGGTTAACTCTGGAGGGAACAGTGATAGGAAGATAAATAAAATTAATGCTCAGTTTTTTGAGTGTGATACTCTTTCCTTAGAGGAACAGCTAGAGAATATAAGTAAGTTTCCACTAGAGCCTAGTATTATAGTACAAACTAAGAAGTCTCTACATGTATATTTTCTAATAAAGAATGGAAAGGTGGAGAAGTTTAGGGATATTCAAAAGAAATTAGCCAAGCATTTTAATGGGGATGGAAGCTGCATAAATGAGAGCAGAGTCATGAGAGTGCCAGGTTTCTATCATTGTAAGGAAGAGCCAGTAAGGGTAAAATGCATAAAGTTTAATCCAAACCTATTTTATACCCAAGAGGATTTAGAGAGAGAACTTAGTTATAGCGAAAGTGAGTTCATCGTAAATGATGATAATTATATAAGATTAGAGAGTTACATTTCAAATTATCATAGCGATTTACAAGAGAGTACCTTATTAAATAAAGAAAACATTTCAGAGGATTATAGAAAAAGCATTTCAGAAAAGAAAAGTGAAGGTAGAAACAACAAATCTAAAGAGCAAGTTTTATATGAGAGTGAAGAAAATTTGCATAGCATGTCAGAGGATAATATTTCAAAGAATAATCAACTTAACATAGAAAATACTGCGGATGAAGAAGTAAAGAGTGAAAATGGATTAGAGGTTGTGTGTTTTAAGTGTGATTTTATAAAGCACTGCAAGAAGAACTTAAAAACTCTTTCTGAGCCTTTATGGCATGGAATGATTACTAACCTTGCTCTTTTTAAGGGTGGAACTTATAGGATTCATGAACTTAGTAATGGGTATAAGACCTATAGTGAGAAGGAAACTGAGGAGAAGATAATTAATTTTCTAAAGTCAGGTGCAGGTCCTATGACTTGTGAAACCCTTAGAGATAGAGGGTACACTTGTCAAAGGTACGGTAAGACTTGTTATGGCAAAAGTCCAGCCTCTTTAGCTTTTAAGCCTTTAACTGTTAAGGATATTAGAGAGTGCATAAAAACTTTGAAGGTTAGTGAAGTTTCTAATGCCATAAATGTAGATACTGCTCTTAGGTTCATAGAGAATTATATGTATAACATTGGAGTAGCTTTAGGTAAGAGTCTTATTGAGGAGGATTTGGCTAATCATTTAAAGATTAAGAATTCAAAGGATCTTATTTCATTTTATAGGGAGGTTGTTAGGAATTTTAAGAAGGAAAGGGGGAATAAGGCTAAGAGTAAAAATAAGAGTAAACCTAAGAATTCAGGGAATCTTCCATGGTATGAGGAGCAGGAAAAGGGACTTAAGTTCTTGCCCTTCGTTTTGGCAAAGCATTTAAGTGAGACTAGAGATGTTTACTATGGTGGGGAATCCTTTTTGATATATGAAAATGGAGTTTATAACATTAGTGGAGAGAAGGAGGCTGGAAGAATCATCATGGATTATATGCTACCTAATTATTGCATTATGGCCTCTATTAGGGATTGTAGAGATCAGTGGGACATACTTGTTTCTAAGGATTTTGATGATTTTAATAGAAATCCTTATTTGGTTAATGTAAGAAATGGACTTTTAGATATTAGGGATATGAGCTTTAAGGAGCATACCCCTAGTTATTTAAGTACAGTTCAGCTTAATGTAGAGTATAATCCGCAAGTTGATTGTCCACAATTTAAAAAATTCTTAAATGAAGTACTTGATTGTAAGCTAATTCCCTTAGTTCAGGAGATAGTAGGGTATTTACTTACCACAAATACTGCATCTCAAAAGGCCTTTGTATTCTGGGGACCAGCTAGAACAGGAAAAAGTACCCTTTTATGGGTGGTGGAATACTTACTTCTTGGGAAGAAAAATGTAAGTAATATACCCTGGCAAGAAATTGGAGATAAGTTTAAAACAGCAGAGCTTTTAGGGAAATTAGCAAATGTATTTTCAGATCTTCCAAGTAAATCAATAGATGATACAGGAATATTCAAGGTTGTAACAGGGGAGGATTATTTAATGGCAGAAAAGAAAAATAAGAATCCATTTAAATTTAAGCCCTTTGCAAGGCTTGTCTTTAGTTGTAATGAATTACCTAGAAACTATGTGGACAGAACAGAAGGCTTTTATAGAAGACTTATAATTGTGCCATTTAGTAGGCAAATAGATAAAAGTAAGATAGATAAGGCCTTAAAGTACAAGTTTCAAAGAGAAAAGGAAGGTATATTAAATTGGGCCTTAGAAGGATTAAAAAGGCTTTATGAAAATAACTTTGAGTTTAGTGAAAATGAGCTGACTGATGGTGTTAAGAAAGAATATAAGCGTGAGAATAATAATGTTATTTCCTTTGTAGAGGAGTGCTGTGAACTTGATGGTTTATTTTCATGTAGCAGGATAGAGCTTTATGAATCTTATAAGGAGTTTTGCGTGGAAGCAGGTTTAAAAGCACTTTCTCAAATAAAGTTTAATAAGGAGTTAGAAGGTAATTTTAATATAACTAGATCTAGAAGTGGAAAATTAAGATCATGGAATGGAGTAAGAATTAAGTTAGAGGATTTAATAATTAGGTAGTGTGACAGGTTAGTGACTGATTTTTGACGGACTTTGAGCCATAGTTTTCTTAGTGATACCAAGGGGTTTGACGGAAGTGACGGACTTTTTTTACTCCTATATAATAGGGAAAAATAAAAAATAGTATAAAAAAAAGACATTTATTAAATACCCTATATATAGTGAGTGAAAAATAGCAAAAGTCTGGTAAAGTCTGTCTGAAGTTAGTTATATCAAGGGTTTAGAGTGTGACGGACTTTTTAAAAGTCCGTCACAGTAGATGTTTTTATTGAGGTTTTTAAGTATTTATTATGAAATTAGGTGAAAAAATAGTGCTTTTTAAATAAAAATGGACATGCTCTTGGATAAGAATAATATGCTTTAGAAGTTTTTAATAAAAGTGGACAAACCTTGGGATTGTTATGATATTAGATTTAATAAATTTCAGGCTTTTAAAATAAAAATGGACAAGCTTTGAAAGGGGTTAAAAATGTTGACTAGTTGGTAAAGGGTGGATAAAGTAAGATGTTTTAAGGATTTTAGATTTTATATATATGGAATAAAAGTTGGCATTTATATAGAAAAATATTACTTTATCCATAAAAATATAGATTTTAAGGCTTTTTAATAGAAATTTTATGTGAAAAATAATTAATTTGAATATAGGAAATAAAATATAAGGTTTAGGGGTATAGGGTTTATGAATAAGGAAATGGTTGATCTTTTATTAATAGAGGGGAAAAAGGGAAATAAGGAAGCCATGGAAAAGCTTTTTGAGATTCACAAAGGATTGATTTATAAGTATTCAACTAAGTATTTCATAAAGGGATATGATAGGGAGGACTTAGAGCAGATAGGGTGGATTGAGTTTATGAATGGGGTTAAGAAGTATGATGGAAGCTTTGGAATAGATTTTGTAGCTTTTATAACCATTCTTTTGAGAAATAAATATGGCTGCATGCTAAAAAGAAAGGAGGTTGACATGAAATTTTCAAGCTTAGACACACCAATTGGGGAGGATATAACAATGAAGGATACCTTAGAGGATGATTTTTCCATGGAAAATGACTTTGAGCATAGAGAGGAAATGGAGGCACTATTAAATGCTATTAGTAACTTGGAGGATGAGGAAAGGGAATTTATTCTCTATATCAATGAGGAGAGAGGAAATATGCAAAAGTATTATGAGCAACATAAGAATGAAATGACCTTTAATGCTGTTAGATATAAAAAGAAAAAGATTATGGACAAGATTCAAAAAGCTCTTAAGAAGAAGGGAATAAAGGGAAATTAGAAGTTTAAGCTAGTTTATGGTAAGAGTTAGGGACAAGTTATGACAGGAGTTAAAAAATAAGAGAATAAAGTCTAAATATTGTATTATTAGAAATTTTTATAATAAAACCTTTTATTAATATTATGTAAATGATAAAATAAAAATGTGGAAAAATGGAAAATAAACAGAGATAATCATTAGAAAAGATACCTTAATTTATATGGAAGGTAAATAACAGTTAATATTAATATATAAATATCTATAAAAATAAGGTTTTTATTTATAGATTATAATATAATCTTATTGAGGTGATAAATTATGAAGTATTATTCAATAGGAGAATTTGCAAATAAAATAGGTAAAATAGTTCAAACTCTTAGAAATTGGGATAAAAATGGTTCTTTAAAGCCACATCATATAACCGAAGGTGGTACGAGATATTATTCACAAGAATAGCTTAATCATTTTTTAGGATTAAAATCAAAAACTAAACTAAATAAAAAAACTATTGGATATTGTAGAGTTAGTTCTCATAAGCAAAAAGATGACCTTGAAAGACAGATTGAAAATGTAAAAACATACATGTATGCTAAAGGTTATCAATTTGAGATTATTTCAGATATTGGAAGTGGAATTAACTATAATAAAAAAGGATTAAATCAATTAATAGATATGATAACTAATTTAGAAGTAGATAAAATAGTAGTACTGTACAAAGATAGGTTAATTAGATTTGGATATGAACTAATAGAAAATATTTGTGAAAAATATGGAACTACTATTGAAATAATTGATAATACTGAAAAAATAGAAGAATAATAATTAGTAGAAGATTTAATTAAAATATGTACCGTATTTAGTTGTAGATTTTAATGGGAAAGAATTAATAAAGTTAAAATGATTAAGGAGTTATTAGAAGATGATACTATCGAAAAAAGTTAGATTGTATCCAAGTGAAATACAAGAGAAAAAACTTTGGCAGTCAGTTGGTACTGCTAGATTTATATACAATTGGACACTTTCAAAACAAGAAGAAAATTATAAAAATGGTGGAAAATTTATATCTGATGGAATTTTAAGAAAGGAGTTAACCAAGCTAAAGAAGAATGAATTAAATTGGTTAAATGAAGTATCTAATAATGTAGCTAAACAAGCTATAAAAGATGCTTGTAATGCATATAAAAGATTCTTCAATAGATTATCAGATAAACCACGATTTAAGAGTAGACGAAAAAGTAAAAAATCCTTCTACAACGACAATTGTAAGCTAAAAGTTAAAGAAGGAAAATTAGTTAATATTGAAAAAGTTGGTTGGATTAAAACGAATGAGCAATTACCTATTGGAGTTAAGTATAGCAATCCAAGAATAAGTCATGACAACAAGTATTGGTATATCTCGGTAGGTATAGAACAAGAACAAATTAAAGAAGATTTAACAGATGTATCATTAGGAATAGACTTAGGATTAAAAATTTTAGCAATATGCTCTGATGGTACAGTATTTAAAAATATAAATAAAAGTAATGTAGTTAGGAAAATAGAAAAGAGATTAAAAAGATTACAAAGACAAGTAAGTAGAAAATATGAAAAAAATAAAAAAGGAAAGGAGTATGTCAAAACTAAAAATATTATAAAACTTGAAAAGCAGATACAACAAGTACACAGAAGATTGGCTAATATTAGAAATAATTATCTTCATAAAACTACAACAAGTATAGTGAAAACCAAGCCATATAGAGTTGTAATAGAAGATTTAAATATTAAAGGAATGATGAAAAATAAACATTTATCTGATGCTATAAGAAAACAAGGTTTCTATGAATTTAAACGACAACTCGAATATAAGTGTAAATTTAGAGGAATTAAGTTAGTAGTAGCAGATAGATTTTATCCATCATCAAAAACTTGTAGTAAATGTGGAGAGATTAAGAAAGATTTAAAACTTAAAGATAGAGTTTATAACTGTAGTTGTGGTTTATCCATTGATAGAGATTTAAATGCAAGTATTAATCTTTCAAGATATAAATTAGCATAATATCACTAACAAGATAATGCTAATATGTAGGATGCGTTGTATCCGAATTTACGCCCTCGGAGAGTTATATCAAAGGAAAGTAGATTACTATTATAGTTTTCAAAATCGGACTCGTAGAACAGGGAATTAAACAAGATTTATAGATATTTATAGATTTTTGGCAACGGAAAATATAAATGCAATTTATGACTTAGAAAAATGGGTTGGATTTTATGAGCAGGTAATAAAAAGATACAGTAATATAGACCCAAGCCACAATGCAAACTCCCAGTATGACCAGTTCTACATGGGAAAAATCTTCTATAATCCAAAGGAAGTAAATAAGGACAATGTAAAAATATATCTAATAAACAAGGAAACCAATGAAGAAGTAAGAATGAATTAAACTTACAGCTATAAAAGAAGTAAATATAAATTAAATTGACATCCATAAAAGATTTGCAGTAAAAACCTTATTGCAAATCTTTTTAATATAAAGTGTAAAAAAATTATGAAAGCTCCAAAATATCTAGAAAGCAAAAAAGTATCTTCAAGTGAAAAAATGCTTTCAAGTAAAAATCTCTTCAAGCAAATATATTTTAAAGTTAAAAAATACATTTAAGTAAAAATACTTTTACAGAAAATTATAGGCTATGAAGGAATAAAATCTATGGATATTTATATATATTTGAATAAATGAAGTAAATTTTTTTATAAGAAAAATCTTTTTGGGAAAAAAAGACAAAAATAAATTTTTAGGGGAGTAGAGACTATGGCTAGAAAGTGTTTTTTTATTGATTTAGATGATATGCCAAAAACTGATGAGGATATTTGTTTAGAAGTTGAAAGGTATTGTGGGAAGAATAATTTGCCTTTTGACTTTATTAAAAAAACCTCACCTGTAATTGCTAAAATTAAGGATAATAATTATGAAATCACAAAGAAATATGAAAATGGAAGATTCCTTAATCGTTGGATTTTAAGCTGTAAGGCAGTAAACTAAGGCATAAAGCGTGGGAGATTTTTAAAAATGATTCTACTGTTTTAAGTTGTAAATTATTAACTTAAAGTTTAAAGTGTAGTGGGTTTTAAAAATGATTCTAAATTTTTAAGTGGCAAAAGAATAAATTAAAGCATTAACTTTATTTAAAATTCTCAATATATTGAAAAATATGGATAATAATTATATAGTATATATAACAGAATTCATAAATGCTTAATGAAAAGAGTAGTGAACTACTTATAATAACTATATAGCATAGAAAATAGCTACTTTTAAATAGTGTAAAACAGCTAATTTGAAATTGAATTTACAATAAAATAGCTAATTTAAAATAGCACATGTACTAGCTACTTTCAAATGGTGTAAAATAGTTAATTTTAAAATTACTTTATTCAATATAATAAACTTAAAAATTAACTTTATTAAGGGGGATTAGAATTTATGTTTAAAAAAGGCTTTTTAATTGATTTAGATGTTGAACCTAAAACAGATGAGGATATTTGCTTAGAAGTTGCAAAATACTGTGGAAAAGATGGCTTGGCCTTTGAGTTTATTAAAAGAACTTCACCTGTAATTGCCATGATTGATGGAAGAAAATATGAGATTAAAAAGACATATCAGACTGTTAGACTGCTTAACTGCTGGGTTTTAAGTTGTAGGGAAATAGACTAAGATTAATTTATCTTAAGATAAAAAATGCATATTAAACAGAGTTTTTGTATGAAGCATATTAAAATAAAGAGGCATATTAAAAAATTTCCAAATAAAAAGTTATATTAAAAAGTTGCTAAAATTTATCTTCATAGTTTTAGCACATTATAAATTTAAAAATAAAAGAAAAATAGGTAGATCACATTTTAAGGTCTATCTATTTTTTTATAATTTAACTCATAAGATTATTGATTTTTATAATAACCATGGTATAGACTATTTTTATAATTAAACATAGGATTAAGAGAAGTACTTAGATTTTTAATAATAGGGGAGAGAGAGTTATGGGGAAAGAGTGTTTAAAAGCAGATGAAAAGGATTATGAGGAGTTAGTTGACTTTATAAATTATGTATTTAGTCATTCAGGTGGAAAAACGGATTTTCCATCATTATTGCCTAAGGTATATAATAACAAGGATAAAATTAAGTATCATCATATAATAAAAGTAGATAACAGGATAAAGGGCGTAGTAGGGGCTTTTCCACTAACCTTAAGCTTATTAGGTGAAAATTTAAATGTTGTAGGAATTGGAAGTGTATCAGCTCATCCCTATTCAAAGGGACAGGGCTATATGAAGGAGCTTATGAATAAAGCTATTGGTGAGATGAAAAATAAGAATGTGGATATGAGTGTTCTTAATGGGTATAGGCAAAGGTATGAACACTTTGGATATGAACCTTGTGGACAACATATAAACTTTAATATTCTACATGTAAATATAAACTATAAGCGCAATGAATTAATTAATAAGGGAATAAGCATTCATTTATTAGATGAAAATGATCCTAATATAGTAGAAGAGGCATACAAGCTTCATTGTAAGAAAAATGTAAAAATAGAAAGAAAAAAAGAAGAGTTCTTAGATATATTAAAATCATGGAATTGCAGAATTTACTCTGTGTTTAAAAATGGCGAATTTATTGGATATATTTCCTCAAATAATGGGTTTATTGAAGAAATAGTTATAGAGGATAACAATGATTTAAACTTTGTCATAGCTTCATACATAAAAACTTTTAATCATAGGGAAGTAAATGTAAGGGTTCCAATCTATGAAAGAGAGAAAATATCACAGCTTTTAAAGATATGTGAAAATTACTCAATTACTAAAAATAATAATTTTAGAATATTTAACTATGAAAAGATAGTGAGAATAATGCTAAAGCTAAAATCTACTTACTCAAATCTAGAAGATGGAGAATATAACATAAAAATAATAAATTATGGCATTTTAAAGATTAAAGTTCATAAAAACAATGTGGAAGTAAAGAAAGTTGAAGAGAAAACCTATAAAGCCAAAGGAAATTTCAACAATAGTGAAAATGAAACCTATAAAGCAAAGGAATATTTCCATAGTAGTGGGGAAGAAACCTATAAAGATAAGGAAGCTTTAAATAGCAGTGAAGAGGAATTTCATATTGAATTAAATGAGCTAGAAGCAATGGAATTTTTATTTTCACCAATAAAATCCTACTTTAATTTCAATAAAGATACTCCAAGTTTTTTAAATAGCTGGCTACCACTTCCATTATACATAGACAATTTAGATTGTGTGTAATAAATTAGGAAGAGATAATAAACATTTAAATAGTGAATAACCATTTCACTAAGCTTATTATGAAAAGAGCTAATAAATAGTTTATTATATCAAAAAATAGCCTCACAGGAGTTCTTATAGGAAATCTACATAATTTATAACTTTTTTACAAGTTTTCAAAATAATTTAACAAGAGTTCTTAGATAGAGCAAAGAAATTTTAATATAATCATAAAATAATATTAATAGAAAATAATAAAAAACCTTATCATTTACTTACAAATGATAAGGTTTTTTATTATTTTAATATATTCATTTAGTAAAGAACTTTATCATTTATGCTAAAATCATAAGGTTCTTTTATCTTAAACAAGCATAAGAAGCTTTATTATACTTTTCATGAATATTTTTATTTTTGATTTTCCTACATTATATAATAAGGGGTTATTATCTCATATAACAATGTGAGAATTTCAATAACTTTAGAGAAAGTAATTTTATACTTCCTAAAGTATATGCCCTGCAAATTTTTTCTGTATAACAAAAAGTGCTACAACATCTAAAATACAAAGAATAAATATACTAAGTTGCATTTGTGCAAAAGTTAAAATTTCAGTAAATCCTAAAATAGAAAAGCCTACAAATATTATGCCTAAAAAGAATAAACATCCTCCCATAAAGCTACAATAATTTTTAATGTCCTTTACTCCCCTTAGGTGATAATCGTGTATTAAGCTTGTTTTTTTCTTAACCATTATTAAATACCCAAAAACAGAGAAAAGTATTCCTACAGCTCCTATAATAATAAACTCAAACATAAAATCACCTTCTTAAAAAATTATACTTATCAAAATGTTCTATATATCTTTATTGTAACGAATTACAGATTATTTTTCAATTATTTCCCAATAATATATAAATTTAGCTTTCTATTTTTATAACTTAATTTGCATTTAAACTAAGATTTAGTAATAGAAGATTTACATATTTCAGTTACTTTCCATGCTATAATATTAAAAAGTAATTTACTGGTATTTTATTAAGGAGAAGTAAAATGAAATATTATAGATATATTATAACTTCAATTGCAATTTTCGCTGTAGCAATGGGAGTAATGAAAAGTATATCCCAAATAGATGGGGCGTTAGGAAATATATTTGTTACAATGCTATTTTCAGGCATAATTATCTTTACCTTTATTATTATATGTATAAATATTTATAAGTTTATTAGAGTTAGAAAGAATCTACAAAATGAAAAAATAATAAGATGGTCTTTTACTAATGAAGAGTGGAGAAGATATATAAATAATGAAACAAAGGAAAGATTAAAATGCTTAGGTAATGGATTGAAGTATGTTTATATAATGTATATAGTGTACGCTCTAATTATTTTAGAGCCAATAATAATAGATGCTATAGAAGGAAATATATTTATTGATACTGCCAAGCCAGTTATAATTAAGCTTATATCAGTAGGTTTTTTAGTAACTATAGTAGTATTAATTTACAACTTTATAAAAACAATGTTTTTCTACTTCACTAATATAAATTCTAATGGTGAGATTATAATGACAGACAGGGCTATACTAATAAATGGTGAACTTAATGAGCCAGATAATTTTACTAGAATATTTCCTAAATCAACCACAGTAAAAAGACAATATTCTCTTTATTATGATGATTCTACACAGTTTAACATGTTAAAGATAGAGAGTGGAGAAACTGAAAGAACAGATTATAAGGGAGATAACTTAAATATAATTAAGGTTATTAGAATTCCCATAAAAGATATTTTTGTTATGAGTAACATTAAAAAAACTTTTGGCATAAAGTTGAAGAATAATAATCAAAAATTTAGAAAATATTAAAGTCTTTTGCATAAAAATAGAGAGAATTTGTTAGATCATAGAAAAATAGTGGTTCAGAACTTGACCTTTAGTTCTGAGCCATTATTAATATGCTACACATCTATACTAACACTCTTATACAGAATTGGTATTGCCAATGCTATTAGAATTACATCCATAAAAGCAGACACCCTATATTTATATAAATTTAATTTTATTTACATAATTATTGGAATTATAATCCATAAATTGTATATATAATAAGAATATAAAGTTTTGGACAACTGTATTAAATTCATAAAAATAGTAATTATGAGGGGGATATATGAATAATAATCTAAGATTTATATTAAAAACAACAGGAATACATATTTTAACCTATATTTTATGTGGAATAATTTTTTCTACCATATTTAGTTATGATAGATTATTTGCTATGAATGGGGTAGATGGATTCATGAAAGGTGTTGGAGGTTCAAGTACTTTATTAGGACCTTTAGTACAGGTTATTCGTGGGATTTTATTTGGAGTAGTGTTACTACTATTTAAAGATACCTTTATGGGGAAAAAATATGGATGGTTAAAATTGTGGTCTATATTAAGTATAATAGGAATAATAAACACACCAGCACCTGCTCCATTTTCAATAGAAGGTATAGTGTACACCAAGTTACCATTAGAGTTTCATTTAAAAGGAGCACCAGAAATCCTTATTCAAACGTTACTATTTTCATATCTATTAGCAAAGCCAGCAAAAAAGAGAAATATAAAATTTATTGAAGATAACAAAAATGAATTTGTTTCTGCAATAGTTTGTATGGTGTTATTTTCTTTATCAGGTATAGTATTAGCATTTATAAGAGGAATAGATATTAAGTCCTCAGTAGGTGATATGGGAGCCTTTGGAGTTATGTTTATAGCTTCAGTATCTACATTTTTTATCTCTAAATATTATGCCAAAATAGAAAGTAAATTCAAGGATATTATAGCCATATTTAGTTTATATTTTTTATTAGCAATTTTGCCATATATATATAATTTAATAACTAATTCTCCTTTTAATACTAATTTAACTTTATTAATAAATATAGTACCTACTGCAATAGTTTTATTGGTTATAAAGGTAAATTATAAATTCTCATAAAAAATAACACAATGAATCAAAAAAGTTCTAAATCATTTATTTGGTTTAGAACTTTTTATTATTTGTATTTTAATGTTATGGAAATTTATGGAACATAATTCAACTTTGTGCTATTATAACACTAATAGATAAGCAGGAATTTAACACTTACTTAAAGCGTTATTAATTATATTATAAGATAGATTAGTGAGGTGAGATATATGGAAAAAGACTTACAAGAAAACATAGTTGGTTCATATAGAGGTCTAAGAAGATTATTAGGTAAAAGATTTAAAGATAATTTTGTATTATCTAATAGAATTATAAAATACAATAATTTAGAAGAAGCTTTATCAGATTTCACTAACTATGAGAAAATTTTATTAGATAGAAAAGATAATAATGAGTATATACTTAAAAAAGTTACTGCAACTAAGTATTATATTATGTCGTTATTAAATTACAATATTCCATATGAAGAATATATGGAAAATACAATTGGAGTTACTGTTAAGACTACATCACAAAATATAATAGATGACATAGTGAAGGATGTTAAAACTAAGTTAGAACAATTAAAAATAATCTATACAAAAAAAGAAATATATGAAAAATTTTATAGTTTTTCAATGAATAAAGAAGATTTAAAAGAATATCTAACAAAGGAATTAAAAAGGCAAAAATCTATAGTAGAGAGCTATTTAGAATTAGAATTTAATGATGAATGCATTATAGAATTTGTTGATGAAGAAGTTCCTTATGGATATTACTTGAATATCGGTGAAGATAAGTATATATTAAACGTTAATATAAATATGGACAATAGTAGGTTTAATAAAGCAAGTTTAAGATATGCTATAGCACATGAGATTTATGGACACGCAATGCAACTTTCATATTGGAATAAATTTATTAAAGAAGGAATAATTAATGAAATTTGTGGTTGTGAAGAAGATTATGGCCCTGAAATAATACAGTTAGAGGGAGTAGGCGAATCTATAGTATATTTTATTTTTAAAGATGAAATAGATTTAGAAATGGAAGTCGAGCTCTTATTAGACAAACTACATCATCTAGTACAGAATAATTCATATATTATGTTTAACTCTGGATACCCTCTAGAAGAATGTGTTAATTATTACTGTGAGAATTACATTCTTGGTGATAGAGAGTTTGTAAAAAAACGAATATTGCTATCAAAAGAGGATTCCTTTTATAGAGCAAATTTATATTCATACGGAAGTTCATTGATTACATTTATAAACATTAGTGAGGAATTGAATTTAAATAATGGAAAAGAATTTTTTAGACAAATGTATCTACAGCCAATGACTTATAAAGAAATATTGAAATATTATCAAAAACTAAAACTAGAGACAAATATTTAGTGGTATCTGTTAGATTTAACTATTAAAATTGTAATTTACATTGTATAAAAAAAATGTAATTTATGTTGCGTTTTTACAAGATAATTTAGATAGAATTAAACATTTTATATTGGAGAAGATGTCTGGGAGAAGAGGAATTTTCAATAGTGATAATATAGCAGAGAAAATACTTAAAGAATCTTCTGAATTGGTGGTGCTAGATCTTAAATTAATTATCAAATGAATTAATATAATAATATAATGAATAAATGATGCATATAAGTTAAAAAGTGTGCTAAATTAGAAATTTAAAAGGGGGGAGAATTTTGGTGGTAGATTGCATTTACATGCAATATATCACTAAGGGAGTAATGAAAAGAAATAATAAAATAACCTTAAGCATCATAGTTATTTGTTTATCAATAATAGCATGTCTTTTTATTGGAAAGTATTATAATATTAATGGAGTAGGACGAAATTTAGGTACATTCAAAAATGTAATATTAAATGAAAAATATAAAGATACACAGTTTTTTAGTATAGAGGTTAAGGGTATAATAGAAGGTACTGCTGAAAATGGCATATCTAAAACCATAAGAGGGGATGACATAAATAAAGTTTTAGATATATTAAATGATATAAAGCTAAAGGAATATGAGGGTGTAAAATATAATCAGCAAAATTTTTTTAATCTCAAATTTATTGGAGCTGATGATGCTTATTTAGAGATGGTAATAATCGATAACAAAGTTATGCTAATTCAAACAAATGCTTCTAGTGATGAAAGATTTTCCAATGGATATCAGATTGTAAATAATAATATTGATATTATTAAAAACTTAGAAGAACTATTAAATGACTATTAAAGTTATATAAAAAACAGTTATAAGCAAATTGTAATTAGTACAAAGTAAGAGCAAAGGAACTTCAATTGGCTTTCCTTTGTTCTTAAATTTATATAAGTTAAGCATTTCTATGTAGTAGATTTATATAAAATTGGTATTGCCAATGCTATTAATATCACACCCATAAAAGCAGGGGAGGAATGACCTAGAGATACATAGATTTGTCCTCCTAAAATAGGACCAATTATTCTTGCTAGAGATTGAAGAGCTTGGCTACCTCCTTGAATCCTTCCTTGTTCACTAGAATTAGCAGACTTAGAGAGCATTCCATTAAATGAAGGGCCAAAAATTGAATCTCCAAAACCAAATATAAACATGCCAACTATGAAAAAAGGATAGAATGTGAAAATAGCTGATGCTGCAATAAGAGCATATCCTATAATTTCAGAGACCATTCCAAGAATTGCTATCTTTACATCACTAAGTTTCATTAAAAGCTTTGGCATTATTAAGCCCTGTGAAATAATATCTTGAATACCCATAATTGAAAACATAAGTCCTACTAATGTAGGTGTCCAATTGAAAGTATCCATTGTAAATAGTGAAAAAATTGATTGTAAAGACCCATTAGGTATCCAAATTAAGAAGGCTGAAATAAGTAGTTTTTTTAAGGTTTTCATGGAAAGTACACTTATAAGCTGTGTAAATGGATTAAGTCTTACAAGGGTAATTTTCTTAAGTCTATTATTTCCATGAAGACTTTCAGGCATATATAAGATTCCATAAATAAAGTTTAATAAGGTTATTATTGCTCCAAAATACATTGGAACAGCATAGCCAAACTTGGCAAGCACTCCACCTAGAGTAGGGCCAATGGCAGCACCTATACCTGCAATTGCACTTATCCATCCAAAATATTTAGTCCTCTCTTCCTTAGGAGTTATATCTGCAAAATATGCAAAAATTGTGCTTATGCTACCACCTGTTACACCATCTATTATACGTCCAAGAAATAGTACCCATATAGAGCCACCTATACCAAAGATTAAGTACCCAATTGAGGAACCTAAAAGGCATATTAAAAGTATGGGGCGACGTCCATATCTATCACTTAAAGCTCCAAGTCCAGGAGCTACAAAAAATACACAAACTGCATAAACTGAGGTTAGTAGAGTAACGAAGAAAGCTTGTTCACCAGCATTACTCACATAAGGCTCAACTAAAAATGGAACAACAGGTGATATAATACTAAAGCCAATTCCACAAAGAAATACAGACATAAGACCAAAGATGAAAGCCTTCTTATCCACTGTGTCTCTATTCTTTTCTTTATTATATGATTTAAATTTAGTCATTTAAAATCTCCTTTCAAAAGTTTATATTGTTTCCTTGTCAACAATAATAAATTAATTTTGTTTCTTTGTCAACAAAATTTCAAAAAACAAAAAAGCAGTTCCTTCTCAATAGAGTTGGACTGCTTGTATTTTTATTATTTAAATTTATTTGACTTAATTTTGATATGTTTTTTGTCTGCTTTAGGTAAAACTAATTTAAATTTATTCTGACTTAATATTTAATCCAATTTTCTTTATTTCTTCATCTAAATGATCACTATATTTTTTTGCAAAGTTAATCATATAATCAAATTGTTCCTCAGTTATTTGCTCAAAGACAGCTTTATCACGCTCTTGAAACTCTTTATGGAGATCATCATGAATCTTATTAATTGCCTTTCCTTTTTCAGTAAGTTTAAAATAGATTTCCTTTTTGTTGTCTTGCTTTTGGTAACTTTCAATAAGGCCCTTTTCCATAAGTTTCTTACTTAACTTACTTATTGCACCCCTAGTCATATAAAAGGACTCTGCAAGTTTTGTTACATTACAATCTACATTCTTAGCAATATATTCAATAAAATGTATTTCAGAAGGCTTATATCCCTTAAGACACTTTTCCATCTTAGACTTATTAAGCCAAGCCAGCTTGTTAAATAAGTCCCTAAAACCACTTATAACCTGTTCCTCTTTGTTCATGGTCTGTCCTCCCATCCCTTGATTCATTAAGAACATTATATTAAACTTTTGTTTCTCTTTCAACAATATCAAAGGGTAAGCTCAGGAATTTTATGGAATATTTTAGAAATTTAAAAAGAATTTCTTAAATATGCTTAATTACATTTAATTTTCATTAAAATTTATACTACAGGATTTAAATTTAGTAGACTTTTAATAAGTTTTAAAAGTGAAAGTATTAGGCTATAATAAGATTAGAATAAAATGAGGTGATTAATATGACAGAAGCTGATTTCTTAGAAAAACTAAAAAAGTTAAAAAGTATAATTTGTGTAGTTGAATTTGGAAGTTTTAGAACAGAAGCATGGATTAAAGATAGAAGCGATATTGATTTATTAGTAATTACAGCACCAAATATAACTTTTATGGACACCTTAGAAATTGAGGATGATGTTTTAGAAATTGCAAGAGAATTTTATAAATATCCTAATATACATTTAACTTTCCTTTTATTTAAGGATTTTCATAATAAGTTTGCAAAAATAGCAATAGACAGTGAAAAGAAATACATATTAAATGAAGAAAAATGGTACGATTTCAATCATAATGTTTTAAAATACATAAGAATTAATGAAAGATTTAATAGAAACTTAAAACTAGACGAGCAGTTTAGTTATTTTGGAGGAATAATAGATGAGTCCATATTATAGATATAAAAAAGAAAAACAGGAGGCTTCTCCTGTTTTTTTACTTTTCACTTACTAATTGCTTTACAGCTGGAACATCAGCAGGAGCCCATGAAAGAGTTTCAAGGTAATCTACTGGAAGCCATATAAGTTTTGCATGTTCACTAGCCTTTGGAGTCCCATTAACAAGTTTACACTTTAATGTTATTAAGTTAACTATAACTTTCTCATATTCATGAGTATTATCATTAAATGTAGATATGTATTCTATATCACAATCTAATTCTTCTTTAATTTCCCTAACTATTGCTTGTCCTACAGTTTCCCCTTCCTCAATCTTTCCACCTGGGAATTCCCATTGCTTAGGAAGAGTCATATCCTTTGATCTTAAGGCACAAAGAATTTCTTTCTTTTCATTTTCAATTATAGCACCAACTACTTTTACTGTTTTTTTCATGATTTTTTCTCACCTCGAAGATTATTTTATCATAATTACAATTGAGATCAAACTGAATACCTTTAGTTAGTATGACTTATATTCTAATTTATAATAAGTTTTAATTTAGCTAGCAAGCTACTTTAATTTGCTTTTAGGTTATTTAACTTTAAAATTTATGAACACATAGTCTATTACTATTATAAATATATATTAATAAACAAGTAATTTATATAATTACTAGCTATAAATAAGGTTTAAAATTCTTTTAATAAGTTAGTAAAGCTTAATATTTTTATTATTTGAAAAGGAGGTTTGAAAATTTATGTTTAACTCAAAATATAAAAAAGAATCATTAAAGAATTTTAATAAACATATGGAGATATATACAGAGAAATGGAATGAAACTATTAGAGCTTCAGAGAGATTACACAATATACGAATGAGTGCCTTTAAATTGATTAAAAATGCTGAAAGCTATATAGAATCAGTGTCTAATAAACCAGAAGAGCTTATTGAATTTGTTGAAATGATATCTATTAATAGAAGGATTTTTCAAGATGATATTGAGAAATTAGAGAACTCAAATAATGAAAGCAGTAGAAAATATGGTGGGTTAGATGAAGAAAAAATATCTGAATCAGAAATGTATGGAGCAGGAGTAGCAGGGGCAGGAGTAGCAGCTGGTATAGGAGTAGCAACCTTAGGACCTTCAGCAGCCATGGCTATAGCAACAACCTTTGGTACTGCATCAACAGGAATTGCAATTTCTGGGCTTAGTGGAGCTGCTGCAACAAATGCAGCTTTAGCTTGGCTAGGTGGAGGAGCATTGGCAGCTGGTGGTGGAGGTATGGCAGCTGGAAATGCACTATTAGCATTAGCTGGACCTATAGGATGGGCAATTGGGGGAAGCGCCTTGCTTGGAGGTGGTCTATTAGCAAATAGTAAAAATAAAAAGGTTGCAGAAGAGGCTGAAGAAAAAACAATAAAGCTTAAGAAAATTATTAATAGGCTTTCAAAAATATGTAAAAGAGTAAATGATATGTGTGAATTAACTGAGGAATTAAAATTGAATTTAATGTTTAATTTAGGAGTAAATACAGGATATGATTGTTTAGATTATAATGAGATGAATAATGGTCAAAAAAATAACTATAAAAATCTTACAATAAGTACAATGGATTTATCAGAAAAGATTATAGAAAAAGTTGATTATGATCCTGAAAAATAATCATAATAATCTTGGAAAAAGTCCTAAGGATAAAAATAAATAAATTTAGTAAATAAAAAGTTATTATATATTTTTAGAGGTTTTAATAGTAGTTGCCAATAAAACCTCTTTATTTTACATACAATTAGTCTAATTTCACCATAGTTTTAACCTAAGATAACAAAGTATAAATGGGTTCAATCTTATTAATAGTGGGGGGAGCCATAGTTTTAACTTAAGATAAGAAAGTATATTTATCCATTTTTTATAAATGAATTTAAACCTTAGCTCTTTTATGAATATTTTTATTTAGAGGTTTATGATATTATCATAAGTTTTAGCACTCCAAGTTATATGGATAGAATTTTTAATGGGTTAGGACATATGATATTATCCTAAGTTTTAAATAATTTCTAAAAATAAAAATTAACCTTTTTATTTTTTAGCTAAATATAGCTCCATGGTGTCATATACTTTTAGCAAATTATTATGTTCTAAAATAGCTTCCTTAATTTCTTCTTCAAATTTTGTTTTTATAGCTAGGTTCATGGTTCTATGATCTGAATAGGTATTTAATAGGGATATATAATCACAGGCATTAAAGATTCTAGTTTTGTGATATAGCTTAAGTTCAACATCTTTAAATCCATACTTCTTTAACTTTTCTAAAAGTTCTTTATAATGCTCTTTATCATTTTCTATAGGTTTAGCCTTTGAGGGCTTATATCTTTCATATATACTTTGAATTTTTTGGTGCAATAAGTCATCCTTACGACCTATGAAGGGTTTATTCCAAAATAATGCTAAGGTTCCACCAGGCTTTAGGAGTTTCAAGGCCTTTGGGTATCCTATATTTTCATCAATCCAATGGAAGGCAGTTGCAGAATAGATAAGGTCAAAGGTATTTTCATCACACTTAAAATCCTCAAAGGGAACATTTAATATATTAAAGTTTTTATAGGCTTTAAACTTATTTTTAGAAAACTCTGCAAGATTCTCTCCAAGTTCAATAGCTATTAAGTCACATCCAGTTTTAAGAAAGGGAAGAGTAGCTTGGCCAGTACCAATTCCAATTTCCAAAGCCTTTTTATGCATATCTAATTTTGAATATTCCATAATATCATGAAACAATTCCTCACAATAGGTAGGCCTCCATTTCTCATAATTCATAACATCCTCATTAAAGGTAAAACGTTTGTCCATAATACACCTCTTAAAAATTAAATTTATACCATAATATTTTTTATACAAATCTTATTATATCATTAAACTTAAAGTGTCATATATATTTAACATATAAAATTTTCAATGGTATTATTTTACTAAAGTCATATATATATGACACAGAATTGAGGTGAAGGGATGAATAAAATAAAGGAATATAGATCTCTAGCTAATATGTCACAGTTAGAGCTTTCTAAAAAGGTTGGAGTTGCAAGACAAACCATAAATTTAATTGAAAATCAAAAATATAATCCATCCCTAGATTTATGTATTAGGATTGCCAAGGCCTTAGGAACTGATTTAAACACATTATTTTGGGTTAATGAGGAGGAACGAGAGGATGAATAAATTTGAAAAAACACTTCTAAAGCACAATATAGGTTACTTAGATGAAAGAGATGAATATCAGCAAGGAGTAATTTATGAAACCCTTGCAACAGCTAATTTATACTTATCATACTTACTTATAATTTGTATGGTAATTAGTCTTATTTTTGATGGAATTAATCATAGTCTAACCTTTGGAACATTTGCCTTAGCTGCCCTTCAATTTGGGAACTCATGTTATATTTTAAATAAGCTAAAAAAAAGTGGAGCTTATGAAACAGAGGTTTATGATGATTATACTTACAATATGGAAATTAAAAAATTAAAAAAACAATGTATAATATCAGCAATACAATGGGGCATATTTATGTTTTTTGTAATGACATATCTTTGGCCATGGATTTTAGGGGATCCAATTAATGTAGGATTAAGACAAGTAATTGCTTGGACAATTGGTGGAACTCTATTTGGACTATTATGTTATGCCATTTCAAAATCAAAGATAAAGAAAGTAGTGTAAATTTAGAAACTTACTAACTAAAGTAAGTTTAATAAGATTTATTTAACTTGGGAATTATATTATATAAAGAAATAAGGTTTTAAAGAAAGTTACAGGAGTCTAGGCGGAAGAATTATATTATAAGAACTAGAAATATATTATATAGAAGAATAAAGTTAGGATAAATAAACAAGGATTATAATTTTAGAACTCGATATTATATTGTAAAATAGCTTTACTTTAAGAAGGAATAGCATTTTAAATTTAGCCTCCTATTTGCTAGGATTCTTGCAAAAATATAAGAAATAGTAGCTAAGAAAATATTATCTATTATATATTGAAATAAACATAACATTAGGAGTATTATATATTGCAAAGGAGGGATTTAGTATGAGTGAAGAGAAAAAGGAGCTAATCATTGAAGAAGTTGAGATAAAGTGTAAAAAGCGTAAAATAAATTTAGAAAAATACGCAAACTTCTTTTCTGATAAGGACTTCTTTGATAAATTAAGAAAATTTGCTAAAAAGGCTGGTATCAAGGTAGTTTACACATGCCTATTGCTATATTACACTTTGAAAAAGGATACAACCCCTAAGTGGGCCAAAAGCATAATCATAGGTGCCTTAGGATACTTTATCTTTCCCATAGATTTCCTTCCAGATATTGCACCAATTGTGGGATACACAGATGACTTAGGACTTTTAATACCTGCCCTTGGAGCAGTAGCCTTTTACATTGATGAGGAAGTAAAAGAACAAGCCAAGAACAAGCTAAAAGATTGGTTTGGAGAATATGAGGAAGATTCTCTAGAAGACATCAATGAAAAAATAAGTAGAGGATAAAAAATCACTCTGAAAACTAAATTTATAGTATATATGAAGAAAATAAAGCTTATATAAAAAACAAAAAATAATATTTAAAAATTCCAGGTCATATGAAAGGTTTTATAACTATTTTCATATGACCTCTTTTTTATATTATTAAAAGAAGTGATTCAAAGGAATTTTACTTTTATAAAAGGAGAATTTTCTATGATAAGTGAAGAGTATTATCAAAATTTAGTTAAAAATATCAATAAAACTCAGCAAAGAATATTATCTAAATTCATTGAAAAATATTATTCAAACCTTTAGGTAAACTTCATTAAAAAACCATAAAGCTCAGTAGAATTTTATAATAAGTATATAAAACATAATAAGGTGCTATTTTAAAATCTATATTTGTTTATAAAGAGGAATAAACTTAACTTATTAACAAAATTGCTATATAATGTTAATAAAGTATAAATTAAAGAGGTAAATATTATGAATAACAATAAAAAATTTAAGTTTATAGTGTATTTAGACAACAAGGAGTTAGTAAAGCAATTTTTCTATACAAACATTGCTCCATTTACATATTACACTTTACCTGTCTGTGGGATACCTGCTGGCAAGGTTATTTTTGAAATAGAAAATAGAAAGATTTACTTAAAAGCAAAGTTAAATGATTTTGAAAAAGGTGAACACATTGAAACCTTAAGTGAAATAAGCTTTGAGGATTTAGATGATTTTAGTATTAATAAAACAAAAAATAAGGATGTGTACCACATTACAATGGCCAAGAAAAAACACAAAGTAGGACTAAACTGTAGCAATGGTTTAAATGATGAGCTGGCTAAGGAAATAGTTCAGTATGTGAGGGAGAGCGCTTAAATGCATAGTTCAAAGAAGTTAAATTCATATATTGTGGCAAATCTAATAATCACAGGAATTATTTTAGTAATCAGCATCTTAATGCATAGAATTAGTATAATATTTTTCTTGAATTTAATCTTAATAGGAGCTTTAAATATTGCCCTTTTAAATAGAGCAAAATATTCTTTAGATCTTTTAAGAAAACTAAGGAAACTAGAAGATGTGGATTTTCCAAAATTTAAGGATATTTCAATGGTTCTCTTAGGGATTTTATTTTCAATAGTTACATATACAAGCCTATTTTTAGATTCTATTGGAATCATAGATATATCTAAAACCATTAGAGAGGGTGGACAAGCTAACAATACACTCATATCCATCATACTTTTAATAATTTGTCTTTGGGCATTTATAACCAATTTATCAGGAGCAATTGTAACAGAAACTACTAGCAAAGGAAGAAAAATTTTTGACCTTAGTGAAAACAATGTAGGCCTTGGAAATGAAGCACTAAATAGAGCAACAGGCTCCTTTAAAGATGGAATTATACTTGGCTACTACATTTTCTACTTTAAAAACATACAAGTAGCATACAGAGATAAATCAGGAAACATTATTGTAGAAGGCTACGACAAAAGTCCCTTCAAAATAACCATTGCAGCAAAAAGAAGCAAGAAGTACTTCTCAAGAATTTTAGATGTAGATTAAAGTAAATAGTATATAAATAAAGGTTTATTCTTTTAAATATTACATAGAAAAATTTATTATAGATTCTTAATGGTACAATATTGTGTTATAATAATATTTAATATAATATAATTATATTAAAGGAAATAAAAAGGAGGTTTAACAAAAGGAATTTTTAAGGAGGACTATAAATTAATATGAAGGATTTTTTAAAATGCTTAAATGAAGTATTAAAAAGCTTTAAAAATATCTTGATTTTAATAATTTTAATTAAAATTTTAGATTAAGCTTAATTTAAATTGAGGTAAAGACAAATAGTCAATTGTTTGGCTAAGTCTTTACTAAAGAGTATATTAAAAAAAACAAAAAATTAATACTCCTTAAATATTAAACTTCCTTATAAAATAGAAAAGACCTATATGATTTACAGTCATATAGGTCTTTTGTTTTAATAAAAAGCAAGAATATAAGCTATTTGTATGGATAATTAAGCTTAAATTTAAAAGAAAAATATCTATTACTAAGACTATTCAAAAAATAACAATAATTTATGGAATGATAATTATAGTGTTTAGATTAAATTAGAGATAGTATATTAAGTACATTCTAGGAAATATCACTTAATTTAAGCTAAAAGTTTATAAAGAAAAAGAATGGGTAAGTATCCTTTAAAATAACAAGCTCCTTATAAAATAAAAAACAAGAATATAGGCCATTTCTATGAATAATTAAGCTTAAATTTAAATGAAAATAGTTACTAATAAGGCTATTAAAAAAATAACAATAATTTATTGAATGATAATTATATTGTTGAGATTAAATTAGAGATAGTATATTAAGTACATTCTGGGAAACATCACTTAATTTAAGCTAAAAGTTTATAAAGAAAAAGAATGGGTAAGTATCCTTTAAAATAAAAAACAAGAATATAAGCCACTTATATGGATAATTAAGCTTAAATTTAAAGGGAAAATGGATACTACAAATAACAATAATTTATGTTAAAGAATGATAATTATAGTGTTGAGATTAAATTAGAAATATTATATTAAGTGCATTCTAGGAAATATCACTTAATTAAGCTAAAAGTTTATAAAGAAATAATGGGTAAGTATCTCTTAAAATAACAAACTCCTTATAAAATAGAAAAGACCTATATGATTTACAGTCATATAGGTCTTGTTTTAATAAAAAACAAGAATATAAGCCATTTCTATTGATAATTAAGTTTAAATTTAAAAGGGAAATAGCTCTTATTACTAAGTTTATTCAAAAAATAACAATAAAATATTACAAGTTTAGTAGCTCCCTTGAAATTTCCTCAAACCTTTCATCAGATATACCAAGTTTTTTCTTAAATATATCATCATCAATTCTAGCAACAATAACCTCATTAGGTGAGATTGCTTTTATAACTTCCTTCAGTTTATTAACTGATTCAGGATCATCATTATATCCCTTAACTATGGTTATTTCAAATATGAATTTTCCATTATATTGTTTATTAAAGGAGGCCATATTTGATATGTATTCATGAAGGGTATAGCCTTCAATCGGCCTTTGAACCTTCTTAAAATCTTCCTCTGTTAATACCTTTATTTCTCCAATAACTTCATCACATTTGTTAGCAACCTTTATATATTCATCCTTTCCTAGGATATACCCATTAGAAAGCAGTCTTACAGGAACTCCCTTTGATTTTATAAAATCTATAATATTCTCAATTTTATCATTTATTAAGGCTTCTCCTTTTGAATTAATAAAGATTAGATCAGGTTTTGTATCATTAATCATATTTTCTAGTTCAATTAATGACTCATCCACATTATCAAAGGATTTTTGAGTATCTATTTTATTCTTTGATCTTCCTATAGGACAAAATATACAATCAAAATTACAGTACTTTTCTGGAAGCACATTAATCTCTAAAACTCTCTTTCCATTCTCAATATAAACCTCTTTATAGGTAAAATTATTCATAAACTTATCCTCCGTAAATACTTAAATTATAGCTTCCTTATTGTTAATATGAAGTATTGAAATCTCAGATTTTCCACCTAAGTTTTTCTCTACTAATTGAGATAACTCTTTTAAGGCATTTTCAAAATCTTTTTCTCTATTTTCATCAACTAACTCAATGCATAAGAAAGCATTTTTTGTATCTTCTGTTAACATAGTTCTTACTGACTCACGCCAATTCCAGCATCTGCAAATAGCTCCTTCATCATCTTTATAAACTATTTCTCCCTCATAGGGTGGCTCACTTTTATCTGATCCTAAGGTAATAAAACTTTCATCTCCTGTTGCCTTAGTTAATCTTATATCTCCAATAAATTTATCCATATCCTCTCCACCACAAGGCATGGCATACTTTAATGATATAGAGTTGTAAATATCAACTAGAGGGTTAATTGTTCCTAATCCTTTACCAGTAGAAACCCTTTTTAACAAAGCTTCAATTGATGACCTTGCCCCTTTTTTAGTCTTAAACTTCTTAAATGCATCTCTCCATACCTTAATAACTTCATTGCTGCTAAATTCTTCATTAGGTAAGTGATTTAAAGCTTCCTTTTCTCCTTGAGAAATCATGTCCTTGTATTGGTTCTCATCTTTTATAGTATTATCTATGCCATTGCAAGTGATAATACCTATCTTTGCATTAGGGAATAGCTCCCAAAAATCATCCTCAATAATAAACTTTTTCATAACAATATACCTCCTTTAAAATAAAAAAGCGAGAGAAATATTATAAAAATATCTCCCAGGCTTTTATCCTTCCGTGTTCACAGTTTATCTGTGCGTTTTCTCTTGGACCAGACTAACTAAAAAGCTACGGAACCCTAGAAAACTTTATATTATTAAGTTTTAATTAACAAATTCAAAATTATAAGTTAATTTTAGCATAGTATAAGGGCTAAATCAAATTAACTGAATTATTATACATATTTCAATTACAATTAAAAACCCTATATGAAAAATTTCAAATATAAAAGGTTATATTAATTTTTACAAGAATAAAATATTAAGAATTACTAAGAATAGATATAGTGTTAAAAGTTATTATAGAGGAGTTGGAATAATGAAAAAGAGAATAGAACGCTTAATAATTTTTTGTATGCTTATAACTATAACTATTCCCAATATAGCATATGCAAAAACTAATATGAGATATGAACAAGAAAAAACAAATATTGTAGAACCTTATGGCCCTAAAATAGAAGATTTAAAAAGTAAGGATGTTATTATAAATAACTTACAGGAAATAAAGAGAATAAGAGGAAATTTAACTGCTATTAATATAAGTGAAAGTTCTACACCTAATGAGTTAAAAGATGTATATAATCGTTTAGACTTTTATATTCAAGAGTTCATTGAGATTAAAAAAAATTTAGATAATAATATAAAGACATATACAAATTCATTTTCAGATAAATTTTTTTCTGAGCAAGTTTTATTTATAGCTGAAAGTTATATTGTTAGTTTAAGACAACAACAAAACTTAATAATTGCATTACAAGAAAAAAAAGTAGATGCAAAAAAACTGGTTTATTCAAGTTATTTAATACCTATATATCATTATATTACTTTAGGAGACCAAATGACGGCATATGTTGATACTTATTTTGTAGTAATATAAGTGCATTAAAGAATTTATTTATAGCTAATAATAAATATTTAAAACTAGATAACTTTTAACATAAACTTAGTTTTATTATTCATTTTTAGAAGCAATATATTACTAAAATAGTATTAACTAATATATAATTAAATAAAAAATAATATATAAAATTAAAAATTTCTCAATTACATTAAGCTGATAATTGAGAATTTTTTTTATATACTATTTATATAGTATATAATTCAACTAATAGTTAATTTAGATAACGAAACCAGTTACTTTCCTTTACAAAACCACAATCATATTCCATAATATTAAACCTCTTAAAATTATATTTCAAGATTATTTTATTCCTTATAAAAAAACATTTCTAGTATTTTTTACATTTTATTCAATTTATAATCCATAAGGAATGTATAATAAAAATATAAATACTTGTACCAAATCTTATAAAGATAGATGCAAAGTTACAAGCGCAGTGAATTTAATAAAGATTATTATCATAGTATTTTATCTATGATTGCTATAGAAACTTAAGAAAAATATAAAGCAAAATTTAATTAAATGGTGGTGGTGAAGCTATTTTAGGAACACCTTTTAAAATCTTTGTAAAATGGAAAATGAAAAAGTTATCAAAGGCTATTTATAATAACACTCCTGAAAACTTAAGGGTTACCATGCCTATATCAAAAAACATGCATCTTAAGGCCTCTACAAATTATTGGATTAACTATGGAAAAAGAAATGGCATTACAAAATCACAGATGAAAACTATGAGTATTGAATAGTTAATTATTTTATTAAATACAATCCTTATAAATGTGAATATTATTATATTTTAAGACATTATATTTATAGAATAGTATGTTTTATAAATTTAAAATAAATATATAGATAAATATATTTATTAATAAAAGGGGGAGTACAAGCATGGTCAATAGGATTGTATTAAATGAAACTTCTTATCATGGAGCAGGCGCTATCAAGGAAATTGTTACAGAAGTAAAAGGAAGAGGTTTTAAGAAAGCCTTCTTATGCTCTGATCCAGATTTAGTTAAGTTTGGAGTTACAGGAAAGGTTACTTCTATATTAGATGAGTCTAATCTTAGTTATGAATTATATACAAATATTAAAGCAAATCCAACTATAGAGAATGTAAAAAGTGGTGTAGAGGCTTATAAAAAATCAGGTGCAGATTATATCATTGCAGTTGGTGGTGGATCATCAATGGATACTGCAAAAGCCATAGGAATTATAATAAATAATAAAGAATTTGAAGATGTAGTAAGCTTAGAAGGGGTTGCACCAACTAAGAACAAATCTGTTCCTATTATTGCTATTCCAACAACAGCAGGTACGGCAGCAGAGGTAACTATAAATTATGTTATCACTGATGTTGAAAAGAATAGAAAATTTGTATGTGTAGATACTCATGACATTCCAGTAGTAGCAATTATAGATCCTGAAATGATGCAAAGTATGCCAAAGGGACTTACTGCCGCAACTGGTATGGATGCATTAACTCATGCCATAGAAGGTTATATAACAGGGGCTGCATGGGAAATGACAGATATGTTCCACTTAAAAGCTATTGAATTAATTTCAAAACATTTAAGAGGCGCAGTAGAAAATACACCAGAAGGAAGAGAAGGAATGGCATTAGGACAATACATTGCAGGAATGGGATTCTCAAATGTAGGACTTGGTATAGTTCACTCTATGGCACATTCTTTAGGGGCTGTTTATGACACACCTCATGGGGTTGCAAATGCAATTATTCTTCCAACTGTTATGGAATATAATGCAGAGGAAACTGGAGATAAATATAAATATATTGCAGCTGCCATGGGCGTTGAAAACACAGAAAATATGACAGTTGAAGAATATAGAAAGGCAGCAGTAGATGCAGTTAAAAAACTTTCAGAAGATGTGGGAATACCAGCTAATCTTAAAGACATAGTTAAAAAAGAAGATATAAGATTCTTAGCTGAGTCTGCTTATAATGATGCTTGTAGACCAGGTAATCCAAAGGAAACATCTGTTGAAGATATAATAGCTTTATATGAATCTTTAATGTAAAAATAAAAATACCCTCTTAGTGAATAAATTTCGCTTAGAGGGTATTTTTTATTTACTAAGCTTTTAAGGATTTTAAATATTGTTTTGGTGTTAATCCTTTATGTTTTTTAAAGGTTTTAATAAAGTAACTTACATCATTAAATCCACAATTTAAAGCAATCTCAGTAATGGAAAGCTCTGTTGCAATAAGTTTTTCACAAGAAATTTCAATACGGTAGTAATTTAAATATTCTATGGGAGTTTTATTAATCATTTCATGAAAAAATCTACAAAAATATTTTGGAGACATACCAGAAGCTTTGGATAAATCTTCAAGAGTTAAAGGGTTTTGATATTCATTTTCTATTAAGGTTATAACATTTTTTAATTGAAGAAACCTTTCTTTAGTCTTTTTAGTATATTTATTATTTTTTACATATAATTGATTCTCTAATATAGTTCCTATTAAATAATATAAAGCCCCTTGAGCTATAAACTCATAGCCTGTACTTTTAACTCTCATTGCTTCGAACAATGATGTACAACAATTATTTAAAGCTTGTACATTAGAAGGAAGTTTATAGGCTATAACTTTATTATGATTTACAATATCATATATTTGCTTTGTACAAGCATTATTATCCTTTAAAAGTAATTTCATATCAAAAACTATACATTCATAAATACAATCATTAGGTAACCCACCATGAAATATTCCACTATGAACAAAAATAATATCATTCTTTTTGGCTAGTATCTTTTCTTTATCTATAAATAGTATAAATTCTCCTTCTAAAATTCTAATTATTTCACATTCAGTATGCCAATGATAAGGCATGTTGTATCTAGAATGATTAGGGGTAACGTGATAAAACTCTATTGGAAAATCGAAAGTTCCATGTTGTTTATTCTCTTTATAATCAAAATATTTCATAAACTCCCTCCTATATAAAAAAAAGTGAATATTATTATATTTTTTGACTATTATAACACAAGAAAACGTTTATATAAATATATATAATAAAAATATAGTAACAATCAAACAAAAAAGTTATAAATTTGAATTTGGTTTGGGAGGTAATCATTATGGCAAAAAGTAGATTAGTAGGAAAATATCCTGTAATAGGAATAAGACCAACTATTGATGGAAGAAGAGGAATAATAGATGTAAGAGGTTCTCTTGAAGAACAAACAATGAATATGGCAAAGTCAGCAGCAAAGCTTTTAGAGGAAAATTTAAAATATTCAAATGGAGAAAAAGTAAAGGTTATAATAGCTGACACTACAATTGGAAGAGTTCCAGAAGCTGCAGCTTGTGCAGATAAATTTAGAAGAGAAGGTGTAGATATAACACTTACAGTTACTCCATGTTGGTGCTATGGTGCAGAAACAATGGATATGGATCCAATGACTATAAAAGGGGTATGGGGATTTAATGGAACTGAAAGACCAGGAGCTGTTTATTTAGCATCAGTTTTAGCAACTCATGCTCAAAAGGGACTTCCTGCCTTTGGAATATATGGACATGATGTTCAAAATGCAGATGATACTGAAATACCAGAAGATGTAAAAGAAAAGATATTAAGATTTGGAAGAAGTGCAATTGCAGCAGCATCTATGAGGGGAAAATCTTATCTTCAAATTGGTTCAATATGTATGGGAATAGGTGGATCTATTATAGATCCAAACTTTATAGAAGAATATTTAGGTATGAGAGTAGAATCTGTTGATGAAGTAGAAATTATAAGAAGAATGACAGAAGAAATATATGATAAAGATGAATTTGAAAGAGCTTTAAAATGGACTAAGGAAAAATGTAAGGAAGGTTTTGATAAAAATCCTGAAAATGTTCAAAAAACAAGAGAAGAAAAGGATAAGGATTGGGAATTTGTAGTTAAAATGATGTGCATTATAAAGGATTTAATGAATGGAAATGAAAATTTACCAGATGGATTTGAGGAAGAAAAATTAGGACATAATGCAATAGCGGCAGGTTTCCAAGGACAAAGACAATGGACTGATTTTTATCCAAATTGTGATTTCCCAGAAGCACTACTTAATACTTCATTTGACTGGAATGGAGCTAGAGAGCCTTATATATTAGCTACTGAAAATGATGTTTTAAATGGATTAGGTATGCTTTTTGGAAAGCTACTTACAAATAAAGCACAAATATTTGCAGATGTTAGAACTTATTGGAGTCCTGATGCCGTTAAGAAAGCTACAGGATATGAATTAGAAGGGGTAGCAAAGGAATCAGATGGATTTATACATTTAATAAATTCAGGCGCAGCTTGTCTTGATGCATGTGGACAAGCTAAAGATGAAAATGGAAATGGAACAATGAAAGCTTGGTATGATGTTACAGAAGAAGACCAAGAAGCAATACTTGCTGCAACTACATGGAATGCTGCCGATAATGGATATTTTAGAGGTGGTGGATATTCATCAAGATTCTTAACAGAAGCTGAAATGCCAGTAACAATGATACGTTTAAATCTTGTGAAAGGCCTTGGTCCAGTTGTTCAATTAGTTGAAGGATATTCAGTAAAACTTCCAGATGAAGTATCAGATAAATTATGGAAAAGAACAGATTATACTTGGCCTTGTACTTGGTTTGCACCAAGACTTACAGGAAAAGGAGCATTTAAATCTGCTTATGATGTAATGAATAATTGGGGTGCTAATCATGGAGCTATAAGTCATGGACATATAGGGGCAGATATAATTACTTTATGTTCTATCTTAAGAATACCTGTAAGTATGCATAATGTTCCAGAGGAAAAAATATTTAGACCAGCAGCTTGGAATGCCTTTGGAATGGATAAAGAGGGACAAGATTATAGAGCTTGTAAGGCTTATGGACCAATGTATAAATAAAAAACTTAGTAGGTGATACTATGAAAGATATAAATTTAAAAAGTAAAGTATTAGCTTTTGATTTTGGTGGATCAAGTGGTAGAGCCATTCTTGGGAGTTTTGATGGAGAAAAAATTAATATAAAAGAAATTCATAGGTTTTCTAATGATCCTGTATTTATAAATGGAACCATGTATTGGGATGTTTTAAGATTGTTTTTTGAAATAAAGCAAAGTCTTATAAAAGCAAAACAATTTGGTGAAATAGATAGTATTGGAATAGATACCTGGGGAGTTGATTTTGCCCTTTTAGATAAGGATGGACAATTAATTGAAAATCCAGTTCATTATAGGGATGAAAGAACTCTTGGAATGGTAGAGAAGAGTTTTGAAAAAATATCAAAGAATGAATTTTATAGTATAACCGGTAATCAATTTATGGAAATAAATACTGTATTTCAACTATTAGCATTAAAAGAAAAGAGATCACATCTGCTTGAAAGAGCAGATGTGATGCTCCTAATGCCAGATTTATTTAATTATTTACTAACAGGAAAAATGGTTACCGAAAATTCTATAGCATCAACAACACAGCTATTTGATGCAAAAGAGAGAACTTGGTCAGATAAAGTAATAAATGCTTTAGGTCTTCCAAGAAAGATATTTACTAAAATAGTTTCAAGTGGAACAATAATAGGAGATATATCTGAAAAAATATGTGATGAACTTAAAATAGAAAAGTGTAAAGTGATCGCAGTTGCAGGACATGATACTCAAAGTGCATTAGTATCTGTTCCAACTACAGAAAAAGATTTTGTATTTTTAAGTTGTGGAACATGGTCTTTACTTGGGACAGAGATTGATGAACCAATTATTAACGAAAAATCAAGTAAGTATAATATTACAAATGAAGGTGGATATGAAAATAAAGCATCATTCCTTAAAAATATTATTGGGTTATGGTTAATTCAAGAAAGTAAAAGGCAATGGGAAAGAGAAGGAAAAGAGTATAATTTCTCAACTTTAGAAGAATTGGCAAGAGAGGCCAAACCTTTTAAATGCTTCATAGATCCAGATGATCCTATATTTGTACAAGCTGGAGATATTCCTAGTAGAATAAGAGAGTATTGTTTAAAAACTAATCAAGAAATACCAGAAAATTGTGGAGAATTTGTTAGATGTATAAATGAAAGCTTAGCTATGAAGTATAGATATTCTTTAGAAGAAATAAAGGATTGTACTAATAAAAATTATGATGTTATCTACATGGTTGGTGGAGGAACTCAAAGTAAATTATTATGCCAGATGACTGCAAACGCATGTAATATTAAAGTTTCAGCAGGACCTATTGAAGCTACAGTTTATGGAAATATAGCAATACAGCTTATGGCAACAAATAAAATAGAGAATTTATATAAAGCACGTGAAATTATAAGGAACTCTAATGATATGAGTTATTATGAGCCTCAAAATTATGAATTATGGGATAAGGAATATGAAAGATTTAAAAATGTAATTAAATCTAAGGAGGTAATTAAATGTTAAAAGGAGTACCACAAATATTATCACCAGAATTACTTAAAGTATTATGTGAGATGGGACATAGTGACAAAATAGTAATTGCAGACGGTAATTTTCCTACAGAAAGTATGGGAAAGGAATGTATAGTGGTTAGGTGTGATGGCCATGGAATACCAGAGTTATTAGATGCAATACTAGAAGTATTTCCACTTGATACTTACGTTGAAAATCCAGTGAATTTAATGGAAGTTATGAAAGGTGATAATGTTAAGACACCTATTTGGGATGAGTATAAAAATATTATAGGAAAGCATGATGATCGTGGAAGTAATGTTATTTCAACTATAGAAAGATTTAAGTTTTATGAAGAAGCAAAAAAGGCTTATGCAATAATTGCAACAGGAGAAAAAGCATTATATGCAAACGTTATATTACAAAAAGGTGTAGTAATTTAGTAAAAGATATAGAATGGAGGGAATTATTATGGAGAATACAAATAAATTAAAATACATGGAAATAAGAGAACAGATATGTGATGTGTGCCATAAAATGTGGCAATTAGGATGGGTGGCAGCAAATGATGGAAATGTATCAGTGAAATTAGAGGATGGTACATTTTTAGCTACACCAACTGGAATTAGTAAAAGCTTTATAACACCAGAAAAATTAGTTCATATTGATGAAAATGGAGAAGTACTTGATGGACCAGAAGGAGCAAAGCCTTCATCAGAAATAAAAATGCATTTAAGATGCTATAAGGAAAGAGAAGATGTTGGAGCAGTTGTTCATGCACATCCACCAACTGCTACAGGATTTGCAGTTGCTCATCTTGCTTTAGATAGATATACAATGATAGAAACTGTAATTGCAATTGGATCAATTCCAATAGCTCCTTATGGAACTCCTTCAACTTATGAAGTTCCAGATTCAATAGCGCCATATCTTCAAGAACATGATGTTATATTATTAGAAAATCATGGAGCATTAACAGTTGGAGCAGATTTAATAACTGCTTACTATAGGATGGAAACATTAGAATTATATGCAAAAATAAGTTTAACAGCTCATCTTTTAGGTGGAGAAAAGGAAATAGAAAGAAAAAATATTGATAGATTAATAAATATGAGAAAAGATTATGGAGTAAGTGGAAAACATCCAGGGTTTAAGCGTTATAGAACAGAGGAATAAGTATTAATTTTAAATATTAGGGGGAGTATTTATTATGGAGAAAATTGGTGCTATTGAAAAAACAAAAACTAAGGAAGAAACAGCTATTGTACCTAAAAAGTATAGAATGCATTTTATAATGCTTATATCATGTTTTGTACTTTGGGGTCTTTTAAATAATATGACTGATAATCTTGTTCCTGCCTTTGGAAAGATATTTATGTTAGAAGCTGCCGACTCGTCTTTAGTACAAGTAGCTTTCTATGGATCATATGCAGTACTTGCCTTACCGGCAGCAATACTTATTAAAAAATATTCCTATAGAAATGGAGTATTAGTAGGTCTTGGATTATATATAATTGGAGCAATGGGATATATACCAGCTGCCATGCTACAAAATTTTAATTTATTCTTAGTATCAGTTTTTGTTTTAGCAGGGGGACTTTCAATACTAGAAACTACTTGTAATCCATATGTAATTTCTTTAGGAAGTGAAGAGACCAGTGTTCGTCGTTTAAATTTAGCACAAGCCTTTAATCCTATTGGTTCATTAGCTGGTATTATAATGGCTAAATATATAATATTAGGGAATTTACATCCAGCAACTTATGAAGAGAGAGTTGCTATGGGATCAGAGGCTTTAAGTAAAATACAAAACAATGAATTAATATGGGTATGTGTACCATATGTTAGTTTAGTAGCTATAGCTATAATAATTTGGTGCTTCTTTAAGAGAAGTAAAGGTTCAGAAAAAGATAATTCAGGAGAACTTAATATAATTGAATCAATAAAGAAATTAGTAAAAATTCCACGTTATGCCTTTGGAGTAATCACACAGTTTTTCTATGTTGGAGTTCAAATAGCTGTTTGGACTTGGACTATAAAATATGTAATGGTTACTGTGGGTATAGATGAAGCATCTGCTGCTAAATATTATCTTATAGCTATGTTTGGATTTATCGCATGTCGTTGGATTTGTACAGCACTTATGAAATATATAGAACCAGGTATTATGATGGCAGTATTTGCAGTACTTGGAATATTATGTAGCTTAGGAGCAATTTATTTACCTACAAATTTATCAGTTTGGTCTTTAGTTTTAATTTCATCATGTATGTCATTAATGTTCCCAACAATTTATGGTATAGCACTTGAAGGGTTAGGAAAAGAAGTAAAGGTTGGTGCAGCAGGTCTTATAATGGCAATATTAGGTGGTGCAGTTATAACACCTATAATGGGATTATTTATTGATAGTGGAAAATTATCAAGTTTAGTTACTTCATATCAAGGTGCAGAAGCTGCAGTTCGTTCAGCATTCTTTATACCTGTAGTTTGTTTTGCAGTTGTTCTTATTTATTCATTATGCTTTAGAAAGAAAAAAGTAGCATAAATTTTTAAAGGTGTATAAAGTATAGTTTATTTAAAAAGATAACTTTAAATATTTATGTAAAAAAGTTCGTTTTAATAAATTTTATATCCTTAGGCATTTAGATAAGTTGCCTAAGGATATATTTTTATTATTAAAAATTAATTGAGTTTAAGAAAGAAATAATCTAACTTTTAACAGTTTAACCTATAGTTAAATTATTTAATTTTAAATTAACTACTATTCAATTGTAGCTTAGTATATCACTTGATAAAATAATACTATCAAAAGCTTTTGTTATTATTATTTTATCAAGGAGTAGAGATTATATGAGACTAAATGAGATTATAAAAGAAAAAAGAAATGCCCAAGGATTAACTCAGGAACAAGTTGCCATGTATCTTGGAGTATCAACGCCTGCAGTGAATAAATGGGAAAAGGGAACTTGCTATCCAGATATTACATTACTACCAGCTTTAGCAAGGCTTTTAAAGGTTGATTTAAATACCTTACTTTCATTTAAGGAAGATTTATCAGAGCAAGAGATAGGAGTTTTTGTTAATGAGTTAGTAAAGATAGCTAATAATGATGGATTTCATATAGCTTTTGAAAAAGCCATGGACAAAATCTATGAGTATCCTACCTGTGATAAATTGATTTTAACAGTTTCTACAGTAATGCAAGGAAGCCTGTATATGTTTGGAGTTGAAAGTAAGGAGAAGTATGAAGAGCAGATAGAAGAGTTTTATATTAAATTAACAAGAAGTGATGATATAGAGATTAGAAATCAGGCACTTTCTATGCTTATAAACATATATTTAGGAAGAAAAGAGTATGAGAAAGCACAAGAGTGTGTGGATAAATTACCTAATATTACTTACGATAAAAAAGCATTACAAGGAAATATTTATAAAAAATCTAATGAATTTCAAAAGGCTGCTGAAATTTTTGAACAGAAGCTACTTTCAGCTACCACTGATATATATATAAGTTTAATTTCTATGCTTGAAATAGCCTTAAAGGAAGGATGTAATGAGGATGCTAAGTATTTTGCAGAAGTTATAGATAAGACAACAAAATTATATGATTTATGTGAGTATAATTCATATAGTGGGTATTTTGAAGTGTACAAAGCAGAAAAAGATGTAGAAAACTTTTTACTTGTATTAAATAAAATATTAGATGTAATGGGCAAAAAGTGGGAGCCATCAAAATCTAAATTATATAAGCATATAAAAAGTAAAGGAGACGAAGAGGGATTTAATGAGCAACTTCTTTCTAACTTTGTAAACATTCTAAAAAATGATAGCGATGGTGAATTAGATTTTTTAAAGGATAATGATGGATTTCATGAGTTGTTAAATCATACTTTAAAATAATGTTTATAATATGTTAAATACTTATAAATAAAAAAGTATTATAATTTCACATATATTAAAAACTTAAGGAGAAGTTATGAAGTTATTAGCAAGTGATTTTGATGGAACATTATTAGTAGATAAAAAAATTAATAAGAGAGATATTGAAGGAATTAAAAATTTACGTAAGAAAGGTCATAAATTCATTATATCTACAGGTAGAACACTTTTAACTATGGAGGGCGTAATTGAAAAATATAACTTAGAGTTTGATTATTTGGTTCTTTGCAATGGAGCTGTAATACTTGATAAGAATAAAAATGTAATAAAAAATAACCTTGTTGATTTTGAGGCAGTTAAAAAGATTGTAGAAGAGTTTGCAGATCAAGATAAAATAATGATTTATTTTGATGATGGAAGTGGAATGAAACTAATAGAAAATAAAAGTGTAGATATGAAAAATCTTTATTTCTCTGAAGAAATTGACTTTGATTTAGTAAAAAAAGAAGAGATATTAGATTTAAAAAGTGGAGCAGTAATCTTAAGTATATGCACCTCAGATGCCTCTGTAGAAAGAGGAGAAGAAATAAAGAAAAGATTAATAGAAATCTTTGGTGATGAGCTTTCCATCTTCAGAAATCAGTTCTTTGTGGACATATCCTCAAAAGGCTCCTCAAAAGGTGAGGGTCTAAAGGAAGTTTTAAAACTAGAAAACAAAAATCTTAATGATATATACACCATAGGAGATTCTTTTAATGATATATCTATGTTTGAAATAACAGATAATAGCTATACCTTTAACAGAGCAGAAGAAGGCGTAAAGGCACATGCAAATAATCATGTAGACTATGTTCATGAAATTGTTGAGCATATAATAAAATAGGTAAATATTTTATAGGTTTTACTAAAGTATATAAATATATTTAATAATCTTTAATTCTAAGCTTTAAAAATACTTATGATTGTATAGAATTTTGTTTGAAAAAATTTCTATACAAATAAAAAACACCTTATTTTAAAATAAGGTGTTTTTTTATCTTAAATTCTTTAATTGTTTCTCTGAATAATAATAGCAGTCTATTATAGATGTAATCATGGAGGAATTCTTAGTCATTAATTTTAATACACGGAATATTGAGTTTAATTTGTTTTTATTATCTTTTTTTTATTTTATAAGATTTAAGTAATAGTAAAGCATTTATTATGAAAATAGGGAATAGTACAAACATTCCTATAAAAAACCAATGATACTGTATTAAAAACAGTCTTTTAAAAGGCACATCCCAATAGGATACTTCAAAGACAGGGACTGCACCATCACCAGAGAATTCATAAGTTATATCTGTTACTTTCCCATAAACAGTAAGGGAACCAATTTCAGCTGGATCAGAAACGAGGTCATAGGGTGTATTGCCTACAAGTTTTATAAGAGAAGTATTTGCTTCTGGATAAGTATCTTTTAAAAGTTTTTTTAACTTTTTTGAATCTTCTTTAAGGTAGTGAGTTGCTCCAGTAACTGCTTGATAATAAACCTTTAGCTTTATATCACCCTTTTCAATAGCAGATCTTCCTATTAATTTAATTGGTGAAAATATGAGAAAGGCTAAGAGTAAAGCATAAATTACCACAAAAATCTTTTGAAATTTCATAGTTCACCTCCAATAATTATGTATTTTTCTAAATTATTATGCATGTCTATACTTAAAATTTAAAAAGTTTTATTTCAAAATAAATTCATACTAAAATTGGAAATATAATAAGATTTTATCATAAAGTAAGTTTAAAAAATTAAACTGAATGTAAAATTTATTAAAGGTGTGTTCTTAGATAAGATTTATCTTATGTTAATTGTTTCCAATAAAGTCTTTTGATATTATTAAAAAGATATTTGGTTAAACATATGAAAAGAAATTAAAATTTTTAGTATTTAATATAAACTTAATGATTACGAAGGGGAACAACTATGATATTTAAAATTGAGGATAGAGATAGAAAAGAAAAAATAGCACGAGAAATACTATGTGGACTTCAAGAGTGGTTTAGGTTGCCAGAGAGTACAGCTGAATATATTAATTGTAGTAAGGAAATGTCTTTTTGGGCTGATATAGAAAATAGACAAGTAAGAGGCTTTATTGCACTAAAAGAAACAAGTCCATATACTTTAGAGATTTATGTTATGGGAGTATTAAAAGAATTTCATAGATATAAAATAGGTACTAAGTTATTTAAAGCTTATTATGATTATGCCAAAGAACAGTGATATTTATATATGCAAGTCAAAACAGTAAAAGAAGGATGTTATGATGTTTAAGATAGAACAAATTCATTTTATAAAAAGCTTGGACTTAAAGAGTTTGAATGCTTTCCTACACTTTGGGACCAATGGAATCCTTGTCAGATTTATATTATGGACATTAAATAGGTTTAAGATTACAAATAATAAAGAATTAAGTTTACTAAACTTTGTAAATGCTTAATTTATGAATAATATGATTTAAAAATACAAAAATATAATTAAATATTTAAGTTTTTTTATTACTAAATTTTAATATTATTTAATTTTCAAAAAAAGCTTTATTTATTAATGTAATGGTTTAAATTTAAAAAAAGAAAATTTTTTCATAATATTTCCATTAATTAAGAATTTTTAAAATAAATTAATAAATATGATATAATTTGTTAAAATGGGGTTAAATTTTAAAAATATATAGTGGAGTGTTAACTTATGAAAAAAAGAAGAAAGAGGTTTGTACTAGTTAGTATCCTAGTTTTTCTTTTGGCAGTGGTTTTTTATAGAATATTAATCTTCAAACAAGAAGAGAGAAAAAGAGTATTAAAAGTAGGATTCTATGATAATTATCCTTATTTTTATATTAATGACAAGGCAAAGGTTTGTGGGGATTATAATGAGATAGTTAAATCACTTTCAAAAAGATTGAATTTTAAGGTTGAATATGTAAATTGTAGTTTATTAGAATTGCTTAAAGAGCTTGAAAATGGAGAAATAGATTTAGTAGTCGGAATAAATAAAACTCCAGAAAGAGAAAAACTTTTTGAATTTTCAAAGAATTGTATAAATGAAAAAAAATATAGTATATACACAAATGAGAATATAAAGTATGGCAATTTAGAGGCTTTAAATGGCAAGAAAATGGGATATATAAAAAATGAATTAGATAATGAGAAAATTTTAAATTATTTAAAGAGTAGAAATATAAATGTTGAACTAGTCAATGGATCCTCTTACAAAGGAATAAAAACTTTATTAATTGATGATAAAGTAGATTTTATTGTAGACAATTCAGATAGTGATATAAAAAATAAAGGAAAAGATATTAAAGAAATATTTCAATTTTCCTCTGGACCAAAATACATTATAACAAATAAAAATAATAAAGAATTAATAAATGAAATTGATCAAGGGCTTAATAGTATAAATGTTGAAAAGAATAAAGGTAACACTTTATATAATGAATATTTTAATAAATTTTTTAATGATAATATAAATAAGCACATACTTATTATAGTTGCTCTCATTGTATTTTTAATTCTTCTTAAGAAGGAAGAAAATCAATTAGAAGTTATAATTAAAAAGAATAGAATTATTAATGATCTAAAAAAAGATAATTATACTTTGTATTATCAACCAATAGTAGATTTTAAACATAATAGAGTAAGAAGCGTTGAGGCTTTATTGCGTTTAAGGAAAGACGGTAAATTACTAACTCCATATCATTTTATGAAGGTGATAGAAGACGCCAATATGATGAAAGAAATTACATTGTGGGTCTTAAAGAGAGTAATTAAAGATTACGATATTATAAGGTGTTACGACAATATCAATGAAAAAGACTTTTATATTTCTCTAAATGTATCTTTTAATGAGATAAAAGATAGAGAATTTTTAAAGAAAATAGTGAAAATAGTTAATGATAACAAAATAATAAAAAATAGTATTTGTTTAGAGATTGTAGAAAAGTTTGTAGTAGGGGAAATAGAGAAAATACAAGAAAATATCAACTTTTTACAAGACAATGGTATTTTAATCGCAATAGATGACTTTGGTGTGGAGTACTCAAATTTAGATTTATTAAAGAAAATAGATTCTAATATTATTAAATTAGATAAGTTTTTCTCAGATGGAATTAATGATTCAGAAATAAGCCTTAAAGTAATAGACTTTATATTAGATATATGTAGATTATCAGATAAGTCTATAGTTATTGAGGGGATAGAGGAAAAAGAGCAGGTTGATATAATAAAAACCTTTCTTTATGAAAAAATTTATATTCAAGGATATTATTTCTCAAAGCCGTTAGATATTAAAAGTTTAAAAGCTTATACCTTTTAGAATAAACTTATGGATATAATTACTTAATTTAATAAATAATAAAATAAGTAAATATTTAAAGGAAATAAGTAAGAAGAATAGAAGTAAGTAATTAGTCTTATTTTAGGAGGTAAAAAAGGTGAAGATTGGAAGAGTAAGAGAGGATGCTAATGATGCCTTTGAAAGTCTAATTGGTTTTGAATTTATTTTATTAGATTTAAAGATTAAAGATAAATTCATGGTGCTGAATCCTTTGACCACAGAGGGCTTTGAAAAGTTTTATTATGAGATTTTTAAAAGGTTTGGGAAAGATGTAATCAATAAAAAATATAAAGATTTCTTAAAATATATGATGAGTGAAGAGTGTGGGTTTGATATTTGCTCAGATATAGACAACTTTAAGAATCTAAGAGATTTTACTGATGATGATAAGAAAAATTATAATTTTGCTCTAGAAAACTTCAAGGGTAAATATGGTTTGCAATAAACAGTATTTCAATCAAAAATCTTAATAGTTCTTTAGAAGCAAACCTTCTAAAGCATAGTTTGCAATAAAACTTATGTTAATCAAAAATTAAGCTATTAAAGGTAGAAGAAGTTTTAAAATAAGCAGTATAGTAAGGCATATACTAAAAATGATTTTAAAAGATAAAAATACATCTTTGCAATAAAGAGAATAGTAAGCTATATTCTATAGAATTTAAAAAATTAGCTTTTGCTTAAGTGAAAGTTAAAGTATATTAATACCTAAGATAATATTTGCCTTCTTATTTACAATTTTACAATGGGGCATTGTTAAAGTCTATATTAAGACCTAACTTGATTTTTCAAAGAGTTTCTATAAATAATGAAACTTTAATGAATCATTAAGAAGGTCTTTTATTTTTAGAATAAATGAATTGGATTAAAAGGAATATGTAACATCATTTTATATATAGGCATAGTATATTACTATAACGAAATTACCATATATGTAAAGGATGGATAAATAATATGTATGATTGTACTGATGACAAATTTAAATTAGAGTATGCACGTGCATATATATTACCTCAGAAATATGAAAACTTATATTCAATCTGTAAAGGTTTCTGGAAGGGAACAATCTTTAAAGACTTATACAGACCATATAAAGAAAAGAAAGAATGTTAATGAGGTGAAATTATGAAAGCACTAGAATTATTAGATGATATACAAAAGTTACAATTTTATGCAGTGGAATTAAATCTTTATCTTGATAATTTCCCAGAAAACAGAAAAGCTACTGAGGACTATAAAGAAATATCTTCAAAATTAAGCGAATTAATAGAAAGATTTGAATGTGAATATGGACCTATAAGAAATTTTGGAGATGCTTATGTAGAAAACCCAGTTGCATGGATTGAACAACCTTGGCCTTGGGAAATTAAATGTTAGGAGGATTTAATTATGTGGTATTATGTAAAAACTTTAGAATATCCAATAAACTTAAAGTGTAATGATCTTAGAATGGCAAAGTTTTTAATATCTCAATATGGTGGACCTGATGGAGAGTTAAGTGCAGCACTTAGATATTTAAATCAAAGATATACAATGCCAACTAATAAAGCAAAAGGATTATTAACTGACATAGGAACAGAAGAAATGGCTCACGTAGAAATGATAGCAACTATGATTTATCAATTAATGGATAATGCTTCAATTGAAGATTTAAAGAAAGCAGGACTAGCTGGTCATTATACAGATCATGGAAAGGCATTATATTATGCAGATGCTCAAGGAAATCCATGGACAGCAACTTACATTCAAGCAAAGGGTGATGTTATAGCTGATTTACATGAAGATATGGCAGCAGAGCAAAAGGCTAGAGCAACTTATGAGTGGCTTATAAACTTAACTGATGACCAAGATATAAAGGAAATCTTACGATTCTTAAGAGAAAGAGAAATTGTTCACTTCCAAAGATTTGGTGAAGCATTAATGGATGTTCAAGACAAAATGAAATGTAAAAAATAAGTAGAACAAAAGGGCTATATCAAAATTAATTTTGATACAGGCCCTTTATTTATATTTTTTTACAACTTGAATAAGAAGCAATATATTGGATTCTTTAATTATATTTTTTATATTGGAGAAATTAAAAATATAATAGTTTTATCTATTGGTACTTTTAAAAAATATAATAAAAAGCTATTTAATCTCTTTACAAGCCAATTCATAACCACCACGAGCCATTGTAATTTCTACTTCATAGATCACATTGTCTAATTTAAAGATTACAGGTTTTTCTTTACTTATAAATTCAACATTACTTTCTTGCTTTAAAATCGTATCGCATATGGTATTAGCTGAAGGGTACTGTAATGAATCCTTTAGCTCAACAACAAAGGTTTTCCTAAAAAGTTTCATTATTAAAATCACTCCTTTTTATAAAATTATATGCTTAGATATTATATATTTACATTCATTATATCAGGATAGTGTTACTTATAAAGAATTTTAATGAAATGTTTACTTAAAATACATAATATAAAATAATTTTACATGTTATAATAAAATTGTAATAAAAGTAAAAATATGTATATAGATATTGAAGGTGTATTTTAAATTACAGTATAGTCTTTAGATGAAGGGTGATTTTTATTTAACTATTAAATTTAAGACTATGATTTTATTTTATTAATATTGTCACACGATATAATCAACATATTAAAAGTTTAGAATACATTTTTAATAGAAGTGTAAAATTAATAAACAATTAAATAATATATTAATTAGTTATAAGGAAACTAGTTATTTAGATTTAATAAGTTTATTAAGTTTAATTTTTACTAGATTATTTTAGGAGGTGTTATAGAGGGAAAAATTGATATTATGTAAACTACAAAATTCATTATGAATTTTATAGTTTAAGAAAACGTTTTAAAGCAATCATAAATAAATATATTCTAATTTATAATCTGTTAATTTACTATGAAAAATTAGTTTGATTCTTTCAGAAAAAAAGGGGTTCTTAAAGAATCAATTTAACAGTTAGTGGAATTTATAGGGGGAATATTAATATGATGAAATATTTTCAGAAATTAGGTAAATCTTTAATGCTACCAGTTGCTGCACTTCCAGTAGCAGGTATATTAATGGGAATTGGATATTGGCTAGACCCAAGTGGATGGGGTGCTAATAGTGTAGTATCAGCATTCTTATTAAAATCTGGTGGAGCTATTATAGATAACATGGCAATATTATTTGCTATTGGGGTAGCTGTTGGTATGTCAGATGATAATGATGGAGCAGCAGGTTTAGCAGGTTTAGTATCATGGCTTATGATAACTACATTATTATCTAGTGCAGTTGTTGCAATGATGCAAGGAGTAGAAGTAGAAGCTGTTAACCCAGCCTTTGGAAAGATACAAAACCAATTTATAGGTATCGTAGCAGGTTTAATAGGAGCTGGTTGTTATAATAGGTTTAAAAATACTAAATTACCAGATTTCTTAGGATTCTTTAGTGGAAGAAGATGTGTTGCTATAGTAACAGCACTTGCTTCAATAGTAGCTTCTTTAGTTTTATACTTTGTATATCCTGTAATATATAGCGCATTAGTTTCATTTGGTGAATCAATAATAGCTATGGGACCAATAGGAGCTGGTGTTTATGGATTCTTCAATAGATTATTAATACCACTTGGTTTACACCATGCTTTAAACTCAGTATTCTGGTTTGACGTTGCTGGTATAAATGATATAGGAAACTTCTGGGCTGGAACAGGTACTTTAGGACAAACTGGTATGTATATGTCAGGTTTCTTCCCAGTAATGATGTTTGGTTTACCTGCTGCTGCTTTTGCAATGTATCGTTGTGCAAAAACTAATAAAAAGAAGGCTGCTGCTGGTATATTATTAGCTGCTGCTTTATCATCATTCGTTACAGGAGTAACTGAGCCATTAGAATTTGCATTTATGTTCTTAGCACCAGCTTTATATGTAGCTCATGCTTTATTAACAGGAATATCTATGGCTGTTGTTGCTGCTTTACCAGTAAGAGCAGGATTTAACTTTAGTGCTGGTTTAGTAGACTGGATATTAAGTTTTGCATCACCAATGGCATTAAATCCATTATACTTATTAGGTATAGGTTTAGTAGTGGGAGTTATATACTACTTAGTATTCGTAGTTATGATAAAGAAATTTGACTTAAAGACTCCAGGTAGAGAAGATGATGAGGATGATGATTCAAATGCAGTTTTAGCAAATAATAACTACACTGAAGTTGCAAAAATCATCTTAGAAGGACTAGGTGGACCTTCTAATATTACTTCAATTGATAACTGTATAACTAGATTAAGATTAGAAGTAAAAGACAGCACACTAGTTAATGAGAAAAAGATAAAATCATCTGGTGTTTCAGGAGTTATAAGACCTGGAAAAACAAGTGTTCAAGTTATAGTTGGAACACAAGTACAATTCGTAGCTGACGAGTTTAAGAAACTTTGTAAGTCTAAAAATTACGTATAATAATCAATAGATTTTTAAAGTTTTAATATAAAGTCTTTTATATAAAAAGTTTAATCTTTAGATTAAGACTTTTTAATAAAAAAATAATAAAGTATCTCTTATATTTAAAAAATAATTCCAGTAGAGTAGTTAGATATTTCTACTGGAATTTTTTTATAATAAACCCCAGTTGTATAGAATTTAAATGATTTGAATAAATCTAGAGATTTTAATTAATTTGTATAGATTGTAAAATAAATTAATATAGTTATTAGAATATATATTGGGGAGATTTTATGAAACCAGCAGATTTAACAGGAATTCTAGTATTTGCTTTTTTAGGGGGAGGAATATTAACCTTTTTAGGTGCAATAATTAAATATTTTAATTGTGGAGATATACTTAATGGCTTTGATGAAAAGAAGCATGATAAAGATAAAGTATCTAGAATTGTTGGAATGGATTTTTTGATAATAGGATTAAGTGTAATAATAATTGCTCTTATTAGTATATTTATAGATAAGAAATATTATAATGCTATAATGATAACCCAAGGAATTATTATTGTTTTGGGATTAATAAAAGCTTTATATGATCAATTCTTTAAATGTGGTAAAAATTAATTGCAAATAAATATGAAGATGGGGTGTTTTTATGTTTAAATTAAATCTAAAAGAAGAAGATATTCTAATGAAGATTACAGTTATGAAACAAGTGAGTAATAAGGATGCAGCTATAAATTTTATATCAAATTTAGTAACTAGAGCTGGTGGAGATGTGGCATATAAAGTAAATCTAATTGTAACTAAGGATTCTCTTTACTTAGAGCATGTAGGGCATGCATCCTTAGGTTATGCTGAAGAAACAAGAGAGGTTGATCAGATAGCATTTGAAGATTTAAAAGAATTTTCAGTAACTACTAAAGATAACAATGAAGAAGTAAAAATATTAACTGCTAATAAGGAATTTAATCTTTTTAGAGATAATTCAAAAGGTGATAATTTAGCATTAACTATGGCTAAGGTAGTAGAAGATCTAAAGTAATATAGATTTAAATTAATATAAAACTATAAAAATACATGTATTTATTTAATTTTACAAATTAATAATATAATTAATAAATGAAAAGCTAGCAAGAAAAAAATAAAAAATCTTGCTAGCTTCTATTGTTTATAATTTAGTATTAATAAGCTATTGATTTTTTTAAAATTAATTTTATATAAGGTAAAATATTTGGAAATGTATTTAGTTTTTACCTTACTATTTAATTAATTTATTATTCATTTAAATAAGATTTTATAAATAACTTTTATCTTAGTGATTTTAATATATGGTGTTGTAAAAATATTATGCACAATATAGCTAAGAATATAGGAAAGAAAGGGTTAAATTTAAAACATACTATACATAGACATAATATTAAAATAATAAAATTTAAAAAAGTTGAAAATAATATCTTTTTATATTTTTCTTCGTTTAAATTAGTATATAGAATTCCATTAAATCTAATTTCAGTATCGCCACTAAGGAATGAACAAATTGGATTAATAATTCCAGTCATAAGCATAGTTAAAAGTATCATTAAAGAAATACAATAATATATAAGCATCTACATCTTTCCTCCTTACTTAGAATATTTATTTAAATTTAAATTTTAATCTTATATTAAAAAATAATAATAAATTAATCAATAGGTTTTGCGCAACTGGTCGAAAAGTTAACGAAATTGGCATAAAAGTAAGTAAATGTATTAATAGAGGGTTAATAAGGTATGAATTTTAGGCGCTTAATATATAAGTAATATTAATAAATTTATTTTTATTAAGGGTTTATTAGATGAGTTTTACATATATTATTAAAGGGTTAGTTTGTTAAATATTGGTGGATTTAATGGGGGAAATTATATAAAATTAATCTAAGGTTTATATTTTAATATGTTAGGAGAAATGTTATGGAGGAAAGAGAGAATAAATATTTAAAGAATAAGAATTTTAACTTTAGATTAGGAGTTTATATTATTACCATTTTAATATTTTTAGGTGTAGCTACTTTTAAAATATCATCATCAATAAGAGAGTTTAATGAGAGGTTTAAAGTAAGTGAAGAGCTTTTAGGAGAAACAGTATCTAGTGACGGAAAGTATAAGATTGAAGCTTATCTTATTAATGGGGGGGCTACGGTAGATTGGTCAGTTAAATGTTATTTAAGGGAAGGAGAGAGTAAAAAAGAGATATATAGGGATTATCATATAAATGAGGCAAATATGATTTGGATTGATAATGATACTATTTCAATAAACAATCATAATATAGACTTACCAAATGGTAAATATGATTTTAGAGATGAATAAAGTAGAGAGTAGGTTTTAAATTATATTGCAGTAAATTATTATACTTTTGATTAAGTAGGTTTAAGGTAATATATTAGGGCTTACTCTAATTTTTTATTAAAAAGCATTTTAAACAATAAAGTTTTAATGGTAGATTTTTTTGTTATAAGAAGAAGCTTAAAGTTTAACAAGATTATTGTATTAGTGACATGGGGAATTTAAAACTTAAATATTCTAATAGGCTTAAGTTTAATAAGGTTACTATATTAGGTAACATAGATATAATAAATATAAACTAGAAAAATATAAATTAAAATTTATAGATAAAAGCTATAGAGAATTAAAAGTGTATTAAAATAAAGTTTATATTATTAATAAAAGGTTAATAAATGCATGAAAAATAAATAATAGTATTTAAATACATTAATTGAAAAAATATGTATTTGAGGTTAATATTATATGAAATAAGAAAACAAAAGTTTAAGGTTAAGGGGAGGAAAATCTATGGGTAAACATTTAGCTACGGATATACGTGTAGCTATTGAGAAGGATAATCCATCTATTTGTAGAGATGAAGAGAAATGTATAAAATGTGGTTCATGCAAAAATATATGCACAGATTATATAGGAGTAAATGGTCATTATTCTTTGGAAAAAACTAATGATACTGCTGTTTGTATTAATTGTGGTCAATGTGCAAATGTATGCCCTACATCTAGTATTACAGAGGTTTTTGATTATAAAAAAGTACAAGATTCAATAAGTGATAAAGATAAAATAGTCATAGTTTCTACGTCGCCAGCTATTAGGGTATCTTTAGGTGAAGAATTTAATATGAATGATGGAAGTTTTGTCCAAGGTAAAATGATAGCATTACTTCGTAAGTTAGGTTTTGATTATGTTCTTGATACTAATTTCGCTGCTGATATGACTATAGTTGAGGAGGCAAGTGAATTAGTAGAGCGTATAACTAAAAATAATAAACCGCTACCTCAATTTACTAGTTGTTGTCCGGCTTGGGTAAAATATGCTGAAACATTTCATCCAGAAATCTTAGAGCATATTTCAACTTCAAAGAGTCCTATAGGAATGCAAGGGCCTACAATAAAGACTTATTTTGCAAAGAAGATGGGAATTGATCCTTCTAAGATTGTAAATGTAGCCTTAACGCCATGTACAGCTAAAAAGTTTGAAATCAAAAGAGAAGAAATGAATGCATCAGGTAGATATTATGGCATAGAAGATATGCGTGATATGGACTATGTTATAACAACTAGGGAAGTAGCTATTTGGGCTAAAGAAAAAGAAATTGATTTTAACTTTTTAGAGGATAGTAGTTTTGATAAATTAATGGGAGAAGCCTCTGGTGCTGGTGTTATATTTGCTAATACAGGTGGAGTTATGGAGGCAGCTTTAAGAACAGCATACAAATATATTACCAAAGAAGATCCACCTAAAGATTTTTATGATTTAGAGTCTGTAAGAGGTATGGAAGGTGTTCGTGAAGCTAGTTTTAAAATAAATGACTTAGAAATAAACATAGCTGTTATTTATGGAACTGAAAATGCTTCAAAGTTTATTTCAAAGATAAAAAATTCGGATAAGAAATATCACTTTATTGAGGTTATGACTTGTCCAGGCGGATGCATAGGTGGAGGGGGACAACCTAAAGATAAAAAATTTGAGGGTGATAAACTTAGAGAAAAACGTATAGATGGATTATATAAAAGAGATTCAAGCATGAAATTAAGAGTTAGCTATGAAAATGAAGAGATTAAAAAGTTATATGAGGAGTTTTATGAAAAACCTTTAAGCAATCTTGCTGAGGAAATGTTACATACAATTTATTTTGATAGAAGTAAAGATTTAGGAGGAGAAAAAATGAGTGAATCAGTAAAATATCGTTGTACAGTTTGTGGATATATACAAGAAGGAGAATTACCAGAAGGATTTATATGTCCAGTTTGCAAGAGTCCAGCTTCAGCCTTTGTAAAAGTTGAAGAGAAATCAGAGGTAGATGATAAAGATTCTAATAAATCAGAATCATCTAGTGAAAGTAGTAATAAATATAAAGGAACAAAAACAGAAAAGAATTTAATGGATGCATTAGCTGGGGAGTCCATAGCTAGAAATAAATATACATTCTTTGCAGAGGTAGCTAAGAATGAAGGATATGAACAAATATATGAACTATTCTTAAAAACAGCTGGCAATGAAAGAGAACATGCTAAACTATGGTTTAAGGAGTTTGGATATTTAGGAGATACTAAAGAAAATTTATTACATGGGGCAGAAGGAGAGCATTATGAATGGTCAGATATGTATGCTAGATTTGCAAAAGAGGCTGAAGAAGAGGGATTTTTTGATTTAGCAGAAAAATTTGTAGAGGTTGCTAAAATAGAAAAATCTCATGAAGATAGATATAGAAAGCTTTTAAACAATATAAAGATGAAAAAGGTATTTGAAAAATCAGAAGAAACTATGTGGGAGTGCTTAAATTGTGGATATCTTGTTATTGGCAAAAAGGCTCCAGAGGTTTGTCCAGTATGTAATTATGCCAAAGGATTTTTTGAAGTAAGAGCTGAAAATTATTAATAATAATTTATTTTACATAGTTTAAGCTTATAAATTATAAAAATAATCTTTGTCACTATAGAAATATAGGTATAAGTAAATTACTTCCTTTAAAGTAGATAAAAAACTATAAAAATCTATTTTAAAGGGAGTATTTTTTTATTTGAAATGATACATAGATTAACTATGTTTAATTTCAAATAATAGTTTAAAAATAGAGAAATAGGATTTTAAAAGATAAATTTAAGTGATTTTACAGGGGAAGTGAAATAGAAATATTTCTTTAAATATATGTACAAATTATATAATTTATTAACAAATTATATAAAGTATTCTTTTCGTATTAAAATATTAGACTTAAATTATTGATATTAAATAGTTTAAATAGTAAAATTCTTTATATAAAACGTTTTCGAAAGCGGATAAGATATTATTAGGAGGGGGACAATATGATAAAAAGAAAAAAAGCATTGTCACTGATTTTAAGTGGTATTGTATGTTCATCTTTAATACTTACAGGCTGTGGAAATAGCAAAGAAGAAGAAAGTAAGGAAACTGTTAATTTAACTTGGTATGTTATAGGTGATGAGCCAGCTGATAATGACATTGTTGAAGAAGAAGTAAATAAATATTTAAAAGATAAAATAAATGCTACAGTAGATATAAAACATATACCTTTTGGGGATTATACTAAGAAAATGAGTGTTATTAGTAATTCAGGGGAACCTTATGATCTTGCCTTTACATGTTCTTGGGCATTTCCTTATTTAGAATATGCTAGAAAAGGAGCTTTTTTAGAGTTAAATGATTTATTAGATACAGAAGGAGCACCATTAAAGAAAGAAATAAACAAAGAGTTATGGAAGGGTGCAGAGATAGATGGTAAAATATATGCTGTTCCAAATCAAAAAGAAATAGCATTAGCACCTATGTGGGTATTTGATAAAGAGCTTGTTGAAAAGTATAATATTCCTTATGAAAATATACATTCAGTAAACGATTTAGAACCTTGGTTAAAATTAGTAAAAGAAAAAGAACCGGATTTTATTCCATTTTATACTCAAGGAGATTCAATTCCTTTAGACTTTGATGATATAGTAAATCCATTAGGTATATTCTATAATGATAAGAATTTGACAGTAACAAATAAATTTGAATCAAAAGAAATGAAGGATATGTTATTAAAATTAAGAGAATATTATGAAGCTGGATACATAAATCAAGATGCAGCAGTAACTGATATGAAACCAGAAGTAAAAAGATTTGTATGGAAAGCAGATGGACAACCATATGCTGAAAATATATGGGGAAAATCTTTAGGTAGGGAAGTAGTAACTTCATCAATAATACCACCATATATAACTAATAATTCAACAACTGGTGCAATGACTGCAATTTCTGCTAACTCTAAACATCCTAAGAAGGCAATGGAGTTATTGACTTTAGTAAATACTGATACAAATTTAAGAAACTTATTGATGTTTGGAATAGAAGGAAAACATTATGAAAAAATAAATGACAAGCAAATAAAGAAATTTGATGGTAAGAAATATGATGTTGTTAGCTGGGCATATGGAAACTTACTTGGTACTTATGTTTCAGAAAATGACCCTATAGATAAGTGGGAGGCTTTTGAAAAATTCAATAATTCAGCTAAGGTTTCTCCAATATTAGGATTTAAATTTAATTCCGAAAACGTTTCAAATCAAATTTCGGCTATAAATAATGTTTTACAGGAATTTGAAAGAGCATTATATACAGGTTCAATAGATCCTGAAGTTGGACTAAATGATTTAAATAAGAAATTAAATGATTCAGGTATAAATGAAGTTAAAGATGAAATACAAAAACAATTAAATGAATGGAAAGCAAAAAATAATTAGTGTTATTAATAAATAGAGGGTAAGTTTTCACTTACCCTCTTTATCTATTTAATAGTCTTATATTATTTATGATGTTTTGGTGAAATTTCAACTGTTATGCTAATACCAATACCTGCTATTATTCCAGTTAATATGTAGTAAGTTAAGTCATTCATTGGTATTACATATAAACCAAGTAGCCCTATTATAAGTAAAAGTAAAAACATACATACCACAAAAAATAGTGGTTTAAATTTAGGGGTTGTGGGAATAATTTTTGCTATTTTATCTGATAACTTTAAACTTTTATTTATAGGTATAAAAATAAAAGTTGCAATTGCTAGTGATAAAATCATTGGAATAAAACTCATTAAAGATTTCATCTTAAGTTCCTCCTTTATTAAAAACTTTCTTAATTTTATAAGTTTATATTAGTATTTTAAGAAGGCTTTATAATTCTTACCTTCATAATAATCACCTCGATTTTTCTTTAAATATAAGTAAAATACAAATTATAAATTAATCAGTTTTAGTTAATGTTAATTACTTCTTATATAAATTATACATTATTTAAGATAAAAGAGTTTATATTATAATGAATTTAATATAGAATTTTTTTACAAATTAGAAGTGTTTTAGGGATTTTAAACAATTAGAAAATTAATCAAAGGAAAAAATAAAGAACCAGTTATTAAAAAGTAAAAACTGGTCCTTATGAAATGTATATAGTTAAAAATAATTAAGATTATAAAAAATTAATTATTAGTGCTATTTTCTAATTGTTTAATAGACTCCTTAGTTTTATTTAATGAATCATTTAGAGTACTTAATTGTTTTTCTAAATCCTCTTTTTCAGTCTTAGCCTTAGATAATTCCTCTTCTTTGTGAGTTAAATCCTCTTTTGAATTGTTAATTGTGGTAACTAATTCATTATGAGTATTATTTAAACTTGAATCACCTTTTGCTGAAGAACCAATACAAAGAGCTATAAAAAATATACATATTCCTAGTAAGAATTTTAATATTTTTTTTGGTGTATTTTTCATAATATAGTAAAGTCCTTTCTGAATTTTATTAATAACATTTTGAACAAGGGGAGTATCCCATAGATTCTGCCTCTGATAGTGGAATATAACTTGTCCTAGCTGGGTTTGTATTACCACATTTATTTTTACGATGATATTTTTTACCTGTTGCAGTTATGTACACCATCTCACCAACTGGTTTAGAAGGCTGTGGATTATCAGAATTATATGAGTTTGATTTAGCGTTAGATGAGTTATTACTAGTAGATTTTTTACTAGAATTATTTGAAGAACTTTGACTAATACTATTTGCTTCTTCTTGTTTTTGTTTTTCAATCTCAGCTTGTCTTTGTTTTTCAGCTTCTTCTTTTTGTTTTAGTTCTACTTTGGCTGTGGTATCTTTTAAAAGTTGTTCCTGTTTTTGTTTTTCATCATTAAGTTGATTTATTTTTTCCTTCAAATCACCTATATCTTTATTCAAAGTAGATAGTTCTTCTTGCGAGCTATCTATTTTTGCTAATACAGTAGTTTTTTCAGCTTTTAATTTATTAATATCTTTTTGAGGTGTACCAAAAACAGTAAAACCAAAAATCATACCAATTAAAGCTACTATAACAAAAGCTTTTCTTTTCTTTAAAAATGATGTGAATTTATTCATTTTGTCCTCCTTACGTTTATGTCCATTAACTAATATAACATAAATTTAGAATAAAATGTATAAAATATTGATAAAAATTAAATTTTAAGTAAATAATATTAATTAATTGTTCATTAATTAGATTTTTATTATTATTTTATAATATTTAACTATGTATATATTATCATTACTTAAAAAAATACCAATTTATAATATTTTTTTATTAATTAGTGATGTTATTTAAAAATTAGTATTTAAATTTATAAAAATTTTCTATATATTTGAAAAATATATAATAAATTTGTATTATATATTATATAAACAAATATGGAAAAATTTAAATGGAGTTGTTTTAAAGATTTATACTATTAATGAAAAGAGGATTTATAATGGAAAAAACAAAAGAATGTAAGAACTTATTGTTAAAAGAAATACTAATGGATTTTTTATTTGTTATCTCTATGGTTGCACTTATATTATTAATTGATATTGTTTTAGGACAATTAATAGATATATATATTAAATTAGGTGGAAAATTTATTGGAAGCAATGTAATTAATGAGAGTGTTAGTGTAAGAATTATTTTTGCTAGTATAGTAGGACCAATAATAGAGTCATTTTTAATAATTGGATTAATAAATTTAAGCAAAAAAATTATTAAAAGCAAATTTAAATATTCATTATTAGTTGCACTAATATTTGCTTTATTGCATTACTACAGTCTAATATATATTTTGTGTGTGATACCTAGTGCGATAATAATGGTATTTTCTTATACATATTATAAACCTAAAAAATTATCTCCATTTTGGATTTTAACTTTAATACACATGATAAATAATTTTATAATTACTATGAGTTAAGCTAGAAGTTATATTTTAAATTTACTTTAAGGAGTACAAAATGAAATACAAAATAAGATTTGCAGATAAAGAAGATTACAAGGTGATAAATGAAATTATTAGAGAGGTACATGACTTACATGTTAAAAATAGACCAGATGTGTACAATGAAACTGATAAACCTTTATCAGAAGAGGAATTTAAAGAAATTCTAGAGGATGATAGATACAAGATGTTTTTAGTTCAGGAAAGAGAAAGTAAAGAGGTTGTAGCTTTTAGTCTTATACAAATAGTAGGACCTAGAAACATACCAATACTTACTCCAGTAAAAACTGCCTTAATTGATACTTTTTGTGTTAAGGAAAAGTATCGTAAAAGAGGAATAGGAAAATTTTTATTTCAGCATATTATAAGTTTTGCAAAAAAAGAAGGAGTAAACACATTACAATTAGTTGTCTGGGAATTTAATAAAGGAGCTATTAAATTTTATGAAGCTTTGGGAATGAAAAAAAGAAATATAAGCATGGAATTAGCTTTATAGATAAATATTACTTTATTACAATAAATAATTAAGATGAATTTTAATTAGGATATTAAATAGTTAATAATCTTTAATGGATAAAAATAAAACAGGGTGCTAATATTTATCACCTTGTTTCTATTTAGGTTAAAAGTATTTAAGCTCTTCTTCGTATATAATATTTCCATTAGTATCTAAGCCTTTTATATAGTTAGCTTTATTTTTTTCATTATTTGTATGTGAAGTAAGAATAAACATTTTATTTTCATCCAATTCATAATTTGAAATGATTTTATTATTATTGTCCTCTAATACAATATTTTTTATTTGAGGGTCATTTACATAACCGTATATTTTAGCTATAGGTTCAGAGTTTTTTATAGGCTTTGAAGTATAAGTATTAAAAGTTACTTGCTTAGAGTAGTCTATTGGATATCCAGCTGGATAATTAACTGGATGCCACTTAATTAGCCCTTTTCTAATAATATCTATTGAAAACCAATCCTTATATTTACATAGATATATTTTTTCTTTACCTAAGTCTATAGTTTTAATTATATTTGAAGGGCCATAATAAACTGACTTTTCTGATTGCTGATGTGCTTTTAGAGGAGTGAAGCTTCCAGGGAAAATTATTTTAGAACAAATGAGGATAAGTATTATTGCCAAAAACCATTCTATAATAGCACTATATTTTTTATAAATTTTCATTAGCTTCACCTTCTTTGTTAAGTGGAATTTTTATTTTATTTTGTCTATCATACCAGTCAATTTTAATAGTTAAATATTTTACGTCTTCCTTGATCTTTTTATCAAGTAGTATTAATCCTTCTGTTACCCAAAAACTTGTAGAGGAGCTTATAGCTGTTTTTATATATTCTTCTCCATTGTCATCAAATATTCTAAAGATACTTTCTGAGAAAGACCAGCCTAGAGTAGTTCTGACTTGTTTATATCTAATATATGACTCACCTTCAGTATTAATAATTCTTTTTATTATTAAGTAATCATCATCTATTTTTATCTTTTGATTTGGTTCTATTACTTCAGCTTTGCCTTCATTAACAAGTGATCTTATATCTTTAAAATAATATTTGTTTTTAGGTAAGCAGATAAAGCCTATAAAACAAAGAGTAATTAAGCAAACTAAAATTATTAATCTTCTTATTACCTTAATTGTATTCTCCCCCTTATTAAATTATTTGTAATTTTTATTTTTAAAGTTTAAATTATTATACTTTGTAATTTGCTAATAGTTTTATATTAAAATAACCAATAAAGTCTTCATATTTTAAAGTGATTCTTCTATTTTGTATTTCATATAGATTTTATTGTATTCACTAAATATGCCTTTAGGCTTTAAATTTTTTAATCAATATATAATTCTATAAAATAGTTTTGTTTTCTAAAATAATATACCATTTTTTCTTTTATATGGGAATTATTTTGTTAAATAAAAGGGATATTTAATAATATATATTTATTTAAAGTATATAAAATTGAAAAAGAGATATGTATATTTAAAAAAATAATCAATAAAAGTATATTTAAAATATAAGCTTAATTTAGTTGCTTTTGTATAATGTTACAAAATTTCTAAAAATATTGAAAACGTTATTATGAAAGTGTTAATATTAAAATATATTATTAAAATTCAAATAAGAAAGGGGTTTATAAAGTGAATAGCAGTAAAAAGATTAAGTCTATTTCTATGCTGGTTTTATTTACATTCTTGTTTAGCTTTTTACCTCATATGCCAGTAATGGCTGAAGTAGAAAATAATAATACTAAAGTAAATGAAAAGACTTTAGTTAAGAATGAGAGTGAAGCTTTTGCTGTAGTTGTAGGAGATTTTTTAAAAGAAAGTGGTAACGGTTCCGACTGGGATCCCACAAATATGAAAGGAGTGTTGAAAAAGTATAAAAATGGTTTATATGAAGGGGCTTTAAAGTTAAAGGCAGGAAATTATAATTATAAAATTGCCATGAATGGAACTTGGGATGAGAGCTATGGTAATAATGGTCAAAACATAGCTTTGAATTTATCAAAAGATTCAGAGGTAATATTTAGGTTGGATTATAAAAATAAAAAGGTATATGATTCAATAAATAATCCTGATCAATTTAAAACTAAGGCTATTTTAGCAGGTAATATAAAGGATATAATTGATGGGGCTTCTGATTGGAATCCTGGTAACGATACCGAGAAACTTGATTATATAGGTGGAGGTATGTATAAAAAGACTTTCCCTATAAAAGAGAGTGCACAAGGAAAAGATATAAGTTTAGAATACAAAGTTGCATATAATGGAGAATGGAATAATGGCGAAGTAGCAGAAAATGCTAAGGTAGTAATTCCAAAGGGTACTAAAAACATAACTATTCTAAGCAATTATTTAGATAATTATGTTAAGGATTCAATAAATAATCCAAGTCTTTCTAATACAGTTTCCCTAATAGGAACAGTTAGAGAAGGAAATGGAGATTGGGATGTAAATAACAAAAATTTTGAAATGCATAATCTTGATGAAAATAGGGTTTTATATTCTAAGGTAATGAAAAAAGGAACTTATGAGTATAAAGGCCTTGTAAATCATTCTTGGGATAATGGAGGAATACCATCTCAAGGAAATGTTACTTTAAATGTGCCAGGGGACAGAAATGTTATCTTTGTGGCAGATTTAAAAAATAATAAAATATACGATTCAATAAATAACACTAAAGAAATAAATGAGGCATTAGGAATAAAAGGTGATGAAAATACAGGTGAAGATAATAATGGTGGCAATCAAGGAGAAAGTGAAAATAAGCCAGATTCAGTAAAAAGTCCTGTAGTAAATGAGGATGGAACAGTAACTTTTAGTGCTAAGTTTAATGGTGATAGCTTGTATCTTATAGGATCTATGGTATCTTGGGATACAAGTAAGCAAATTGAAATGAAAAAGGGAGAAGATGGTGTATTTAAAGTAACAATACCTTTAACTGGTGGAGTTTATGAATATAAGTTTAAACCTAATAAGGATAATTGGGATAATTCATTTACAGACCCATCTAATAAGGCTATGGCTAATGGAAATTCAGTATTAAATATGCCAGGCTTAGAAATAGGTGGAGAATCAAGTGTTGAAGTAGGTAGCAATACAAAGTTATTTGCATATATCTATGACACTGAAGGTGATAAAAAAGAAACTAATGTTAATTGGTCTTTAGAGGAGCCAGTAAGTGGAGTATCTATTGAAGAAAATACTTTAAAAGTTTCTAAGGATGTAGATTCCAGTAAGAAAATAAAGATTAAAGCTACTGATGGAAAATACGTATCTAATAAAGAAATTACTATTTTATCTCAAATGTATACTTATACAATAAATTATTATAGATTTGATGGTAATTATGATAATTGGAATTTATGGTTATGGCAAATAGGTGGAGAAGGAAAAGGTTATGACTTCAATAAAAAAGATGAAGCTGAAAAAGGCTTCACAAGAGCAGTCTATAAATTCCCATCTGATAAATTAAACTTCCTTATTAGAAAAGGAAATTGGGAAGATAAAGATGTTGGACATGATAGAACCATAGAAGTTAAGAATGGAAATAATGTAGAGGTATGGTTAATACAAGGGGATGAAAATATTTATTATGACAAGAAAGATGTAGATACCTCACCTAAATTAGTATCTGCCTTAATGGATAGTAAAACAGACCTTTTAGTTACTTCTGCTGGAAATATAGAGGATTCAGAATTAGATTCTTTCAAATTAATTGATAAGACTGATAATAAGGAAATTAAAACAAGTCCAATTAAAGTATCTGATAATAAAGTTAAATTAACCTTAAAGAAAGGATTTTTTAGTACTCCAGAAATTGATCCAAGCCATGATTATGAAGTTAGTAGTAATAACTTTAGAGCAACTAAGATTACTATGAGAAAAATCTTAGATGATCCAGAATATTTCTATAATGGAGATGACTTAGGGGTAACTTACAAAAAAGATTCTTCAACATTTAAATTATGGGCACCAACAGCTAAGGATGTTAGCTTAGTATTATATGATAATGAGGGAACTTATGATGAAAATGGAAAAGTAACAGATAATACTGGTGGAAGAGAAATTTCTATGAAGAAGGAGGATAAAGGAGTTTGGAGCCTAAAAGTAGATGAAAACTTAGAAGGTAAGTACTATATGTACAAAGTAAGCTTTTCAGATGGAAAAACAAATTATGCTATAGATCCATATGCAAAGGCTGTTTCAGCTAATGGCCAAAGAGGGGCTATAATTGATTTTTCATCTACAAATCCATTAGAATGGGGAAGTGTAAAGAAACCGCCTATGTTAAATCCTACAGATTCAATTTTATACGAAATGCATGTTAGAGATTTTTCAATATCTAAAGATTCAGGAATAAAGAATAAAGGTAAATTTGAAGGTATAGCAGAGGAAGGAACAAAGGTTCCAGGAACTGATGTTAAAACAGGAATAGATCATTTAAAAGAGTTAGGGATAACAACAGTTCATTTATTACCATCTTTTGATTATGCTTCAGTTAATGAAATAAGCAATAAGCCTCAATTCAACTGGGGATATGATCCTCAAAATTATAATTCCTTAGAGGGATCATATTCAACAAATGCTGAAGATCCAAAATCAAGAGTAAGAGAATTTAAAGATATGGTACAAGCTCTTCATAAAAATGGAATAAGAGTGGTTATGGATGTAGTTTATAATCATACTTATGGAATAGGGCAAAATTCACCTTTTGATCCAGTTGTACCAGGATATTTTTATAGAACTAATGATGAAGGTAAATATACTAATGGATCAGGATGTGGTAATGAAGTTGCAACAGAAAGACCTATGGTTAGAAAATATATAAAAGATTCTGTTAAGTATTTAGCTAAAGAATATGATGTTGATGGATTTAGATTCGATTTAATGGGATTAATAGATACAAAAACTATGAGTGAACTAACAACTGAGTTAAAAAATGAAATTGATCCAAGTTTAATAATATATGGTGAACCATGGCAAGCTGGAGGAAGTGCACTTCCACAAGAACAGCAAACTTTAAAGGGAAGCCAAAAAGGTAAGGGCTTTGCCGTATTTAATGATAATTTTAGAAACGCTATAAAAGGTGATAGTGATGGAGCAGGACAAGGATTTGCCACTGGAGCTAGTGGTAAAGAAGGAGCTATAGTAGCTGGGGTTAAAGGATCAGTTGATGATTTTACTGATAGTCCAAGTGAAACAATAAACTATGTAACTGCTCATGATAATTTAAATCTTTGGGATAAGATTATAAAGGCAGCAGGCAAGGAAAAAGCTGCAGGCTTCTTAGAAATGAGAGATGGAGTTTTAACAGGGGAAGATGCTAATAAGTATTCTTCGGTTCAAGAGGCAGTTAACAAGAAAGCTAAACCATATAGTGTAATAACAGAGACTAATCCTTTAGATAATGAATATGTAAGAAGAAGTATATTAACAACTGCTATTACAATGACTTCACAAGGAATTCCATTCTTCCAATCTGGAGATGAATTCTTAAGAAGTAAATATGGAGATCACAATAGCTATAAGAGTCCAGATGCTATAAATGAAATAAACTGGCAAAATAAAGAAAAGTTTAGTGGAGTATTTGATTATTACCAAGGATTAATAGCTTTAAGAAAATCACATCCAGCCTTTAGAATGGATACAAAGGCTGCTATTGAAAGCAATTTAGTAGTAACTAAAGCTAATGATAATATAGTTGTATTCCAACTTAAAAACTTTGCTAATGGAGATTCATGGAAGAACATAGTGGTAGCTTATAATGGAAATAATGCTGAGAAGGAAATTTCTCTTCCACATGAAGGCGATTGGAATGTGGTAGTAAATGAACACAAGGCTGGAACAAGTGTCTTAGAATCTCTTAAAGGAGTAAATTCAGTAAAGGTTGCACCTTTATCAGCTAAGGTTCTTTATGATGAAAGTGTAGAAGGAGAAGCACAAACTCCAACATCTATAGATGTTACTCCTTCAAGCTTAAAATTAGATATAGGAGCTTCAAATTTCTTGAAGGCAGTAATTAAAGACCAAAATGGAAGAATAATTCCTAATGCAGAAATAAAATGGAATGTTTCAGATGACTCAGTAATAAAGGTTGATTCAAATAATGGAAAAGTAACTGCTTTAAAAGAAGGAAAGTCAATTATAACTTTAAGCTCTGGAAGTTTAACTAAGGATGTAGAAGTAGAGATTGTTCATCTTATTCCAAGCTCTTTAGAATTAGATGGTCCAAATCAAGTTTATACAGGGAAGGAGATTCAACTTAATGGAATTGTTAAGGATCAATTTGGACAAATAATCTCAGGGGCAAACATAGAGTGGTCCTCTTCAGATGAAAGCATAGCTAAGGTATCAACTCTAGGAGTGATTCAAGGAATTAGTGAAGGCAAGGTTAAAATAACAGCTAAGAGTGGAAAGGCTAAGGCTACTAAGGAAATAGAAGTTAAAAAATATACTAAGAAGTATATAGAATTCACTTATGTCAGAGATGATAAAAATTATGATGGATGGAACATTTGGACTTGGCAAACAGGGGTAAATGATGGTCAACAAAACTTTACTCAAATAAAAGATGGAAAAGCAATATCTAAGTTTGAAATAGCACCAGATGTAACTCAGGTTGGATTTGTTTTAAGAAAGGGTACTGGATGGGATGAAAAAGATCCATATGAATCAGACAGATATATAAAAATAGATCCATCAATGAATGTAACAAAGGTAACTGTTAAGAGTGGAGTGGGAGAGTTCTTCCAAGTTCCAGCTATAAAAAATGCTGAAATACAAGGAGGAAATATTAACTTTAAATATAGAGATGAAGCTTTATATGAAGAGAGTAATCAATCTTCCATAGACAAGGTTCAAGTTAATGTTACTTCACCAGGGGTATTATTTAAGGATACAAAGACTTATGACATGGATTATGATTCACAAAATGAGTTCTTTGCATATTCATTAAAGGATATAAAACCTGGAACTTATGAATATAGTTTTTTAGTTACTAAGGATGGTAAAACAGTTGAAACTGAAAAACAAAGAATAGAATATTCTCCATTAAAAATAAATGGAGAGGTTACTTTCAAAAATAATCAGGTTAACTATGATGAAAATGCCCTTGTAAATCTAAAATTAAGTGGAAGTGATGCTAAAAAAGAAAATATAAAAGAAGTTTATATGGACCTTACAAATGTAGGTGGCCCTAATAAGGTGTTAATGGATTTAAATTTATTAAAGGATAATTCATTAAGCCAAAGCATTGGAATAAATGATAATGTAGTAGCTGGAGAAAAAGAAATACCAGTTACAATAGTTGATAAAAATGGTGAAAATCATAAGGCATTAGGAAATTTAACTGTTAAATCAAAGGTTGGAGTTGGACCTTTAGACTTTGGTTTTGATGAATCTAGAATTTACTTTACAGTAACAGACAGATTCTTTAATGGAGATAAGAATAATGATGATCCTCATGGAAATAACTATGATAAGAAGAATCCATATACTTATCATGGAGGAGATTTAAAAGGATTAACAGATAAGATTCCATATTTAAAAGAACTTGGAATAAACACAATATGGATAACTCCTATTGTTGAGAATACTGATTTTAATCAAATGTTATCTCAAGGAAAAATTCAATACTCATATCATGGTTACTGGGCTAAGGATTTTGAAAAATTAGATCCACATTTAGGAACAATGGATGACTTAAAAACATTAATAGATACAGCACATGATAGTGGAATAAAAATAATGGTTGATGTTGTTTTAAATCATGCTGGATATGGAATGAAGAATAAAGAGGCTAATAGTGGAGCTAATAACTATCCAACAGAGAAAGATAGAGCTAAGTTTAAAGGTATGTTTAGAGAAAATCCAGGAAATGATTTTATAACTCAAGAGTCAGCAGGACTTCCAGATTTTAAAACAGAGGATCCAGAAGTAAGAGAAAAATTAATAGAGTGGCAAACAGGGTGGATTGAAAGATCAAAGACTGAAAAAGGAAATACTATTGATTATTTTAGAGTTGATACAGTTAAGCATGTTGATAATACAACTTGGAAGGCATTTAAAAATAAATTAACAGAAATAAATCCAAGCTTTAAAACTATTGGTGAATATTTTGGTGCTGATATAAATAATGATGGAGGACAACTTCAAAATGGACAAATGGATGCTTTATTAGACTTTGGTTATAAAGGAAAAGCAAGAGAATTTGTAAATGGAAATATTGAGGGAGCTTCAGCTTATTTAGATGATAGAGCAAGTAAAATAAACAATACCAATTTAATGGGACAATTCTTAAGTAGTCATGATGAAGATGGATTCTTAAAGACTGTGGGAGATGACTTAGGCAAACAAATGCTTGCTGCTTCTCTTCAAATAACAGATAAGGGTATCCCTGTTATATACTATGGAGAAGAACTTGGAATGTCAGGATGGAATGGCTTTGAACAAGGAGATCAAAATAGATATGATATGGATTTTGAAAGATTAAATGATCCTAAGTATAAAAAGGTTCATGATCATTATGAAAAACTTCTTAATATAAGAAAAGAATACTCTAAGGTATTTTCAAAGGGAAATAGAAAAACTATTGCAGGAAACAATGAAGAAGGGTATTCAGTAGTATTAAGAAGCTATAATGGAAAAGAAATTACTCCTATGAATCCAAGTGAAAATAATGAAGAGAAAAATATTACAAATGGACAAAACCTATTTGTTGTATTAAACACTAAAAATGAAGATAAAGATATAAGTTTTAAAACAAATTTCAAAGAAGGAGATAAGGTTAAAGACTTATATAGTGGAAATGAATATTCAATAGGCAAAGATGGAAAGGTAACTGTAAAAGCCCCTTCAAAAGAAGATGGAGGAACTGCTATCTTAGCTCTTAAAAATGATAGTATATCACCTTCAGTTATAAATAATGCTCCAGAAATAAATGCTAAAGATGTTACATTAACAGTTGGGGATAAATTTGATCCAATGGAGGGTGTAACAGCTATGGATAATGAAGAGGGAGATATAACAAAGGATATTAAGGTTATAGAAAATAATGTGGACACAGAAAAGGCTGGAGATTATAAAGTAATTTACAAAGTAACAGATAGTGAAGGGGCATCAAAAACTAAGGAAATTAATGTTAAGGTAAATGAAAAAGAAACTACTCCTCCAGAAGAAATTAAGGTAACTGGCGTCAAATTAAATAAGAAAGATTTAAACCTTAAAAAAGGTGAAAAATACGTTTTAAAGGCTGAAATAAGTCCAAAAGATGCAACAAACAAAGATGTTACTTGGACAACAAATAATCAAAAGGTTGTATCAGTTGATGAGAATGGAAATATAGAGGCTAAATCATCAGGAGAAGCTGAAATAACAGTAACAACTAAGGATGGTGGATTTAAATCTACATGTAAAGTTAAGGTTAAACACTTAGGTTTCTTACCTAATACTGGCTCAGTAGGCGGAAGAATAGTTATTGTAATAATTGGTGTTATAGCTATTGGAATAGGTATAGCAATGATTTTTTACAAAAGAAAAGTAATTAGAAGAAATAAGCAGGATAAATAATCATTATAAATTAATATTAATTTCTTCGCTTTAAAGGAAAATTAATAAAAATATCATTAATTAAATAGTAAAATCAATGAAAAAGAGATATCAAAATATATGATATCTCTTTTTATACTCTATATTTTAATTGAATATTAATTTAAAGTGGTTTTCATATAGTATTGTTTAAAGAATTAATCTTATTATTTTTCCACAACTACATTTCCTTTAGAATCTAGTAAAGGGGTTAAACCGCAGCCATTTGGACCTTGAGCTAAAAGATAATTTACTCCAGTTTTTTTATCCACTAAGATAATTATTGTTCCAAAATCTAAGTTTTCTATAAACTTATTTTCAAATCTTTTTTCTTTCTTAGAAAACATATAAAAACTCCTTTTAATATATTTAAATTAATAAGCTTAAAAATAAGGCGTTAATTTTATATAATTTTATTTAAATCTTTTATATATTCTTCAAAATAAGAGCCACATTTTCTTAGCTCACCAAGAACTCTATTTATGCCGTAATCAGATTTATACCAGTTATCCTTAGAAATTCCTTGAGTTTCTACTGGAACAACATAAAATTGTGTATTAGGATATGCTAAAGAGTAAGTAATTAAAGCTCTTCTGGCATGAAAGGCTTGGCAACATAATATAGCACTTTTAACTTCTATATTTAAATCATCTGTAACTTTCCTTGAGAAAAAGGCGTTTTCAGAGGTATTAGTTGATTTATTTTCAACTAAAATAGATTCTAATGGAACATCATTTCTAAATAAAACTTCCTTACAGAATTCCCAATCAGATTCATATTTACCAGCATACTTTTTATTTATTATTTTTTCATTTGGGAATTTTTCTAGTTTACAAGAAAACTTGCCTGAAGGAAGTACATACTTTGCTAATCTTTGTTTATATAATAAACTAGCCTTTTCGCTTACCTCGTATTTGGATGAACCTGGTATAAAGATTAAGTCACAAGGCTTTGGTTCATCACAAACAAAAATAAATTTAGTTATATCATCTAGTATTCTCATTTCATAACCTTTCTAAATTTATAGCCTTAATTTTAAAACTTATGTAATTTAATATAAAAATTATATGTTTAGTTTATAAATTATAATTAGTTTATTATTTTAAAAATTAGCTTATTGTTACAATAGATAAAATTTTATATATTGAAATTAGTTTTAATTAAAGTTTTATATACTTCTCATTATCATTATTTTCTTTTAGTTTAATCATAAATGGAGATAAGGGAACAATAATAATTAGATAAATAATGTAATAAAAAATATCAAAAGAAAATATATATCCTTCTATAAAATAAGGGAATAAGGCTAATAAGGCAATGAATACTTTAGAATTTTTTGTAACCTTGTATTGAGTATTACAATTTTTACATCTAATATACCCACAACCAACAAATCCCCATAATGCAAACATTAAATCCATATATGGAAAGTTTTCTTTACAATTAGGACAAACTTTCATAAGAGCATCTCCTTAAGTAGTTTATATTAATTAAAGCATCTTAATTTAAGATTATAGATTACTTTAATGTCTTTAACTTTAGTTTTATATGATATTTATGTAAGATATACCATATATTATAAATAAATTATACACTGTTTTTTAATTAATTGATAAAATTTAAAGAAATTTAAGTTAATATTTATGGTATTAATTAAAAGTATAGGTTAATATTTGAATATATTATAAATGAACTTCATAATTGTTTTAACAACTTCAGGATATTATAAAAGTATAGGGAAACCTTATTAAAGGAGGGGAAAAATATGGCGTTTATATTTTTATTGGTATTATCTGTATTTATATTAGTAGTAGGTATATTAGGAATTTCTTTACTTTTTTTCTTAAAAAACAGAAAACTAAAAAATGTAGTATTTTATTTTTTAGTTATATGGTCAATGCTTATAGCTTGCCTTAATGCAACAGGTTTACCAACAAATTATATAGTGCAACAAATTATAGCTTGGTTATTTGGATCTATATCAATAATTGCAATTATTATTAAAGTTAAAAAAACAGGGGAAACAAATATTCCCTATATACTTGTAACAATTTCAGTTTTACTTGGAATATTTATGATGTTTTTTTAATTAGTTGACTATATTTATAGTTAAGGGATAAAAATTTCTTAAAAGAGATAATAAATTAAAATTTATTAGAATAATGGGTTTGTATCAAAATAACTTTTTATAAAACTTATAAACATTATGAAGAGAATATCTAGGTGAGCTTTAGAATTTAAATTATTACGCAGAAGATATTACGTTAAAAAACTGAGACTGTTAATTTCTTAGGAATACAATCTCACAAAGTTCGATTGCATAAGTTCAAGTACCCAAATTAGAAATTTGGTCTTTCACTTAAGTTTCGAAGTTTTAGTAATATCTTTGGAGTAATAATTATTCAAATGACTCCAATGTAACTAAAGTTCCATTGGATAAGTTCAAGTTTCCAAATTAAAATTTGGACTTTCACTTAAAATCTAGTAATTCTCGGAATATGTTTGTAAGTTTTATTTGTTATATTTTAATATATGATTTAGAAAAATTTTTTATAAAATTTTTCTAAAAAAGTAAAACTATTTCCTTATCTATTACGAATAAATAAGTGTAAAGATATTCAAGAGAAAATTATATATAATTTTTGGTTATTAAAGTTTAGGATGAATTTTACTGAAGATGGTGGGGTGAGACGGATTAATGAAAAGAAATTAATAACCCTTGTAAAAAAGAATAATGATAAAAAAGCAGCTGGTGAAATTGTTAAGTTTTATTATAAGGAGATATTTGCTTATGTTTTTAGACAAACCTCTAATGAGGAGTTATCTAAGGATTTAACTCAAGAAATATTTATTTCTATGCTTAAATCCTTAGGAGGATTTGATGATGAAAAAGCTTCCTTTAGGACATGGCTTTATAAAATAGCCAGTAACAAGATAATCGATAATTACAGATCTACATATTATAAATATGTTACTGTTGTAGATGAATTTGAGGAAGGATTAGTAGGCTATGAAAATGATTTGGAAGAATCATTTCAGATTAAGGAGGATGCTAAGGAGATACTAGAGATTATTAATACTTTAAATACAAGTATTCAGCAAATTTTAAGACTAAAGATATTTGGAGGAATGACATTTTTAGAGATTGCTTCTCTAATTGATATGTCAGAGTCTACAGTTAAAACTAAATATTATTCAAGTATTAAAAAGATAAAGAAGATATTGGAGGTGAAGAAGAATGAACAGAGAAAAAGAGGATTTTAATATTGAGAATATGGATTTAGAAATAGAGGTTCCAGAATTAAATTTAGGGGAATTAGATGAAATACTTAATGAGGGGGTTAAACCTAAATTGACATTTTTCGCTTACTTAAGAAATGCTTTTAAAGATTTAGGCTTTAATAATATATTTCATGATAAAACTGAACTAGGAATTATATTACTATCTGGAATATTTGTATTATTTTTTTCAATGACCAGTTTAAATAATAGAGAGGTAGGAAGTTTATATAAATTTATATTTATATCTTCACCAATACTTTATCTTAGTGTGATTTTATTCTCATTTTATAATTCAAAAACAAAGGGTGTTTTTCAGTTAGAAATGACTTGCAAATATAATTTGTATCAACTTTCAGCTTTAAGAATGTTTATATTTAGCCTTGGAAGCATCTTAATAAACACAATAGTTATAGTTTTTATGAGTATATCAAATAAAGATTTAAATGCCTTAAGACTAATAATATTGTCAGTTACAGGTTTATTTCTATTTTCAACAGTATTTATATATGCACTAATGAGGTTTAAAAGTGTATTTTCAAAGGCTTTTATTATAGTAGGGTGGATTTTAGGAAACTTACTTTTAAGTTTTGGAAATGAGAAGTACTATTTAGAGTTTTTAATGGAAGTTCCAATATATGTTCACATAGTAATTTCCATTGTATGTATATTTCTATATGTTAAGAATTTGAAGGAATTAATAAATTATAGGTATAAAAAAAGGAGAGAAATTTTATGTTAGTTGTTAATAATGTAAGCAAGAAATATGGAAGTTTTTATGCCCTTAAGGATATAAATTTAGAGTTTAATAATGGGGTATATGCTCTTTTAGCTCCTAATGGGGCTGGAAAGACAACTTTAATTAAACTATTAACCACATTAATTTTCCCAACTAGTGGAGAAATACTTTATAAGGGGACAGATATAGTTTCATTAGATGGAGAGTATAGAGATATTATAGGTTATTTACCTCAGGACTTTGGATATTATAGAAATTATACACCAAGAAAGTTTTTGCTATATTTAGCAGCTTTAAAGGGAATAAAAAAGGAAGATGCAGTAGAAAAAGTAAAAGAGGTATTAAAAGTTGTTTCCTTAGAAAATGTTGAGAATAAAAAAATGAAGGGTTTTTCAGGAGGAATGATTCAAAGGGTTGGAATAGCTCAAGCTTTGTTAAATGATCCTAAGATACTAATTTTAGATGAGCCGACAGCAGGGTTAGATCCTAAGGAAAGAGTTAGATTTAGAAATTTACTAAGTGATTTATCAAGAGATAGAATAGTAATAATCTCAACTCATATAGTTTCAGATATTGAGTTTATTTCTAATGAGGTAATTATGATTAAGGATCATAAGGTTTTATATAAGGATTCCATAGAAAATATATGTAGCACTTTAGATGGCATGGTTTATGAAACCTCAATGACCTTTGAGGAAAGTAAAGAGTTTAGAAAGAAATATATTTTATTATCAGAAAAGCAAGATGGTGGAATAATGAAAGCTAGATTCATAAGCCAGGGTAATAATGATGAAAAATGGGTTAGGGTTAATCCTAATATAGAGGATGTATTCCTTTATCAATATAGAGATGAGGAGTTAGAAGGATAATCTTATGAGTATTAAAAAGGGTGAATGGGAAAAACTTTTTAGAAATCCAGTGTTAATAGTTCTTGCAGGTATTTTCTTAATATACAATTTTATTTTAATTAATGATAATTCCTATATAAAAGAGGGGTTAGAGGAAACTAATAAGCTAATAAGTCAGGTTGGATATAAAGTAGACGAGAATATGCTTAAAAAGTTAGAAAATATGTATGATGAGAAGATGAAGGATTTAAATGAGCTTACAGAAAGAAAACTTCATAAAACTTTTGAATCTATGGATGAATTTTTAGCTAATAAGGATTTTCATAATTGGACTTATGAGGAAAAAGTATTTTCAAAGGAGGATATGGATTTAATAAATCAGTTAAATGCAATTAATTTATATAAAAATATAACTCCAGAATTTATTCATAGAATAGAAAGCTTAGATTCTGAGAAAATGGCTGAAAGTAACATAAATAAGTATGGATTTAAAGGAGAAGCAGCTAATTTAGTTAGAAAAAATTATGAAGATTTAGGGAAAAGACTTCAAGCGTTAAAAGGTAATGGAGAACATAAAAATTTAATCTTCTTTGGAGAAAATTATAGAACTCAAAATTTACTATATAAAAAAGTAATTGGAGCTTGCTTAATTGAAATTATGATACTTGTAGTATTAGGAGTATGTTTTTTAATAAATTATGAGAGAGAAAATAAAACTCTAGGATTAGTTTCTGCTACAAAAAGAGGGCGTAATCTTATTAAAGATAAGGCTATAGTTGGACTTATGTATTCAATATTAGTTGCAATAATCATCTTAGGAATTACTCTAATTGTATATTTTAGTGTGTTTGATTATAGTAAGATTTGGAATGTTCCAATTAGTAGTGCTTTAAATTGGGAAGTAGGTCCTCATATATCTTGGTATAACCTTACAGTTTTACAAAACTTACTTCTTTCCATAGGAGTTGTTTTAATAATATCACTTATTTCAGGGGGAATAAGTTTATCCTTATGTCTTTTTCTAAAGAGTAGTTATAAAGCTTTTTTTGCCTTTTTTATACTTTTTGGAGGATTATTTATGCTGCCAGGATTATTTAGTATGAGTTCAAAACTAGTTATATGGTCATATTTTAACATATTTGTTTTAACCTTAAATCCACAAAAATGGTTTGCAGAGGCTGGAGCACTACTAACTTCAAAATATTATATAGAAGGAACACTAATAAGTAATGGAGTCATTGTAATTATAATTTCTTTAATTTTAATAAAAAGATTTAAGAAGGTAGATATATTATAAGGGAAAAATATTAATTTAAGTGAAGAGGTAAAATATGAGAATAATAATTAATGAAATAAAGAAACTTTTCAATTTAAAAATTCTATTGATTCTTGGATTAATAGTTTTTATAATATGGAAAATATTTATAAGTTTTTGGATAGAAGTTTTTCCAAATGGTTCAAACACACCAACTTTTAATTTAAGCGTACAAATGCTTAAAGATTATGGAACAACAATGGATGAAAAGGAATTTGAAGATTTTAAGGAGAAGTCAGCTTTAAGAGAAAAAGAAGCAGACGAATATTTAAAGGGAGATAAAGAGGCACAAGAACTTGGAATAAAATCATATAGAGAGCTAAGAGAAAGTTTAGATAAGGGAAAAACTGATGAAAAGGTTGAGGCTCTTCATTCAAAAATATATTTTAAGGATAATGTATATCTGTTTTGGGAAATGCAATCTAGAGAGTCTTTAATAGCGTCATATGAAAATCCTTTAAATAGAAACGCTGAATTATATAGTAGCAAACCCAATAAGTATAAAAGGTTAAAAGAACTTGAAAAAGGTGATCAATTAAAATCTGTTTTAAGTTATGTTACTTTTTCAAATTATGATTCCTTAATAACTAATTTTTCAATACTTGTTGTGGTGACCTTAGCTTTTATAATATCACCAATATTTTTAAGGGATGAAAAAAATAAAGTAAACTTTCTTCAGTATTCATCAAAAACTGGAAGAAAGATTGGAAGTAAAAAAGTTATTTCAGCCATGATAACTGCCTTTGGCATAAGTACTTTGGAGTTAATAGGTATATTTTTAATGTATATTCCTAATAATACATTGCAATTTTGGAATTGTAGCATAAATTCTAAATTTAATTATATGGTTTCTTGGTTTGATTTAACTTTTGGACAATATATAATGTTAACTATTCTAGTTATATATATAATAACTTTTGTGGTAACTAGCATATCATTATTTGTAAGTAGTAAAGTTAAAAGTTATGTAGCATTAATAGGGGTACAAGTACCTATTTTAGGAGCTTTAATAATGTTTTTATATAATATAGGACTAAATCATATGACCACAATAAATTATCCTAAATATATTCCTTTAATTGCTTATGTAGTATTTATTATAATTTCAATACTTTTAATAATTAACTTATTAAAAAATGAAAAGAATAGGGATGTTTTGAATTAGTATAAATAGTAAAGAGATAAGGAAGCATTAAAGTAAAAAAAGTCTGTAGCAATATATTCTTGCTACAGACTTTTTGTTTTTGAAAAATATGAAGATTATAGATACTTATAAATATGCTTCATAAATAAAGAGTTATATAATTATTAAGCTTAAATATATAAATAATATATTCTTATTAGATGCACGAAAAATATAAGAATGTTTTTATACTTCAAATACTGTATTTTCAACCTCTGGATTTCCTATATAAAGTCTCATTGCCACTAGTGGAATATAAAGTATAAATATTTGAGAAAAAGCTGTTATCTCTAAATATAATGGTATGTCAAAGACTTTATTTATGGAGCTAAAGGAATAGATTATTGCACCAGTTAATATGACCCCCATAGATGTTACACAAGTATAGTTAAAGTGTTTTAAGTTTTCTTTATTTCTTATATTATGATCTGTATATAGATTATATAAAAGAACTCCTAAAACTATAAGAACATATAAATAAGACCATTTAAAGTAAGAATTAAATTTATTAAGGGCCCAATTTATAAACTCAAGATTTACATAATCATAAAGTTCATTATGGATTCTTAAGTTATTTAAAAATATACTTTTTATTAGAAATGAAGTAATTATTCCAATTAATATTAAGAAAGAGGATAAAGTTAAAAATAATTTTTGTTTTACTAGGCTTTTTCCTCTACCTAAGAAAATACTTATTGTAATTATTAGAAAGAAAGATAAATACAGAATAATAAGCACCTCCAACCTATTTAAGTTTACATATTAATTATAACTTAAATTCTATTTAATTACAAATATTGGAAAATAAAAAACTATAGTATAGTCTAGCTTATTATTAGCTAGACTATACTATAGCTTTTTATATTATATACTCTGTGTTTGTTAGCATAGATAAATTATATTATGTTAAATTATGTTCATTTCTAAATAGGGATTAAAAAATATATTAATAAAAAAGTTTTAGAAAAATGTTTTTATAGGGTGTTAGCTTTATATTTTTTTAAGCGTTCTTTTAAAAGAATAAATGTGTTAATCATAATATATATAACTAGTATGTTTGATATTAATCCTAATAAGTTAGTTGAAGTAGAAAATAAGAGAGTGGTACTATCTTGTGGAAACTCATATGTTGTGAAATATTTTACTGGATACCCCCAAGTTTTAAAGCCAGAAGAGCTTAATTCATAGGGGGTTATAAAGGTTAAAAGTAAGCTTATCCAAGCAGCTTGGTTAAGAATTTTAAAGTTAATTCTTTCTTTCATAAAATCCTCCTATATTATGAATTTTAATAATAATATAACATGAAAAATTTGTATTATAATTTATAATTAGTAAATTTTTGTTTAATAAATTTAACTATTAAGAAAAAGTGTTGATAATTGAAGGATTTATTTATATAATGTAATTAAGTAGAGATTTAAAATCTACTTTTGAAATAGGTGCAGTGATGCTTAATAGGGAATTTAGTGTAAAACTAAAGCTGCCCCCAGCAACTGTAAATGACTTCGACTTAACGATATACCACTGTGATCAATCATGGGAAGGTGTTAAGAAGATATAGTTATGAGCCAGGAGACCTGCCTAATTCAAAGCGAATAGTTTATCTTTCTGGGGAAAGAGACAAGTGATTGAAATTTTATCATACTGAAGAGGAATAGAGCCATATTAATAACTTCTGACTATTTATGAGTTAGTTTATTTAAATTAAGATTTAAGTTAATTATGGTAAGCTACAATGAGGTGGCTTGAATTAGTATGATTAAAATATAGAGATTCATCAATTAACTTGTAGAGATTTTCCTAGATAGGTATTCAAAGTGAGTATCTATCTTTTATTTTTGGGTAATTTAAGCTAGGATTGCTCAAAAATAACATCAGAAAGCAAATCCAAAACAGGTAAAGATCTCAATGGTGAGTAAGGTGCTTTAAGAAGTACCAAGGTTCAAAGAGGAATCAAAAATTAAATTAAGTTGTTTTAAAGGCTAATATAAATAAAAAGTCTTACTAACAAAGAGGTTAGTAAATAGAGTAGGATACTCTAAAGTAAACAACTTAAAAATATTTAAGAGTTATATGATAGAGGAATTAAAAGTTAAATTAACTTGTGCTTAAAAAGACTTTTAATTAAAATCATATAACTCTTTTTTATTGTACTTTTAAAGTAGTAAAAGATGATTTATAATTTCTTTTAATATAAATTATTAAGAATTCTTTTTTATATAAATTTTAAAAATAGACATGATTTATTATCTATGGAAATAATACTTTTTATAAAATAAAAATCTCTAGCTTATAGCTAGAGATTTTTTTCTGCCAAAACTTAAATGCATAGATTATTTTTATATGTGAGATTCCGTCAAAACTTAAATGTTTACTTATGTTCATGTTTTTTTGAGCTTGCAACTACTAAAGCTATACCACCTACAATAATCGCTACTAATATAACATAATTAAGATAAATCACTATGTTACCTAACATATATCTCACTCTCCTAAATCTATATTTTATTTTAAGTATTAACAATTTAATTATAATTTTCTTTATAGATAGTATCAAATTTTAAACATTGTGTAAAAAAGTAAGAAATTTAATTTTTAAGTTTAATTTCAAGTTTATTTATAAGAAAAGTTTAGATTTATTATTAATTGATAAATTTATAACCTGTATTTTAAAAAGTTGCAATATTTAATATATAGTATTTTTGTTCAAAGGAACAATGACATAGAGAAATAAAAAGGAAAATTTTTAAATATTTTTTATATTAAAATATTTATAGAGTAAGGAGCTTTTTTTGTAAATTTAAAAAATAAGAACATATAGAAAATGGCTATTTGAAAGGTGGTATGACCAATTTCAATTGTCGAAATCGAATTAGATAATAGAGTGCATAAATAAAATGAATATTTTAACGAAATTAAAAGTTAGAAGAGAATAATGTTAAAAAATAATTTGTTACTGTAATATACGTAACAATTTGTTAATTTTAGAACATTGTTAAATTAAAGAGGGAGTGGTAACATTTATAAGTAAAATAAAGTATTAATTTATATTGTATATATTGTTGAGTGAGTAAATGAAAAGCTATTCAGTGGGAGGAATAGCTTTTCTTTTTTTCAAAACAAATAGCTTATAGGTTTAAGAATCTCTTTGAAAGAGAGGTATTCTCCTTAATTAAATGAAGTGACAATAATTTTGAGAGAATTAAAGTTGATTGACTAATTAATTACACTTTTAATAATCGTAAGAGATAGGCTATTAAATCTTAAACCTATAAGCTTAAAAAAGTAAGTAGTTATGAAGAAGGAATGAAATACTCCTTCTTCATGAATTATTATTTGCTTAATTTAAATTTATATTCAAATATGCAATTAATTTATTTAAATTTGTATCTTATTATCCAAATTATCCAAAACATGAGAAATATAAAAAAAAAGCAATGGTAATGAATGGATTTAAAGGATAATGAATGAATTTAAAAGAATTTATTAAATGAAAATTGTGGTAAATAGTGGTATTATATAAAGGCGATTGCAATTTTATATTTTTTAGTATTGGTGTTTAAACTAGAAGGGGGAAAATATTTTTGGTGATAATTTTTATGGGAATAGTTATGTTTATTAGTGGGCTTATTTGTAAAAAGCTTCATGATGACTATGAGGAATATCCCAATCTTTTTGTAGGGTATAAACTAAAGTATGCAATGAGAAATGAAGAAACATGGGAAGAGGCTAATAATTATATTTTAAAGCCATGTGTTTTTGTATTTATATTCTCAATAATATTCACTTTGATAATTAGATTTTTTAATTTAGAAATTTCTGATATAGGGTATATCTTGGTGGGTATATTAATTTTAGTTAGTCCTATAATTTGTACTGAAATTCATATAAGAAGATTCAATAAAATTAAAGAAATTTAGTTTTATAAAAATATATAACTATTAATTTTTTTCAAAAGGGCATGTATCAAAATAGCTTTTATTATATTTTGATACAGTCCTTTTTTTATAACCTTAAATTAAGTATGAGAAAATATTAATTTAAGGAGATAATTATAATAAGGAGTTTTTATAGGAATTTTTGAAGTTGTGTTGAATTATATATTAAAGAAATTAAATTTTCGTTTTATTAAAGGAGTTGAGAAAATGAGAATATTAATGTTAGATTTAGACACTTTAAGGGCAGATCATTTAGGTTGCTATGGGTATGAAAGAAATATATCTCCTAATATAGATAGTGTTTCAAGGGAGGGTATAACTTTTGATAATTATTATTGTTCAGATGCACCATGTCTTCCTTCAAGGGCTGCGCTTATGTCAGGAAGATTTGGAATACATACTGGTGTTGTAAATCATGGAGGAGTTTGTGCTGATTTTAGAATAGATGGAGAGAATAGAGGCTTTAATGATAGAATTGCATTTAATAGCCTTCCTATGTTTTTAAGAAGTGAAGGATTTTATACTGCTTCTATAAGTACTTTTGCTGAGAGACATAGTGCTTGGTGGTTTAATGCTGGGTTTAATGAGCTTCATAACGTAGGTGGATGTGGAGCAGAGTCAGCAGAAGAAGTAACTCAAACTGTATTAAAATGGATAGAAGATAATTGCGATAAAGATAACTGGTTTCTTCATGTAAACTATTGGGATGCACATACTCCTTATAGAACTCCAGAGGATTTTGAAAATCCCTTTGAAGGAGATGGCTTAAAGAGATGGATAAGTGAGGAAAGATTTAATGAACATCGCAATAATAAAATTGGACCACATGGAGCTAGGGAAATAGGAATGTATAATAGTGATACATCACCAAGATTTCCAAAACATATGGGAGAAATTAAAAATTATGATGATCTTATAAAATTCTTTGATCAATATGATTCAGGAATAAATTATATGGATTCTCATATTGGACAAATACTTAGGTTATTAAAAGATAAGGGATTATACGAAGACCTTGCTATTATAATAACATCAGACCATGGAGAGGCAATAGGTGAATTTGGTATGTATGCAGAGCACGGAACTGCTGATTATGCAACTACTAAAATACCAATGATAATAAAGTGGCCTGGGGCTATGAAAAATTACAGAGATGATGGATTCCATTATAATTTAGATTTAGCACCAACTTTAGCTGAGTTATTTAATAAGGAAAAGAAAGAGTACTGGGATGGTAGAAGCTATGCACAAAGTATTTTAAATGGAGAAGATACAGGAAGAGATTATTTGGTTTTAGGACAATGTGCTCATGTGTGCCAAAGAGCTGTAAGATTTAAAGATTATATTTATATTAGAACTTATCATGATGGATATCACTTATTTCCAAAGGAAATGCTTTTTAATGTAGAGGATGATCCTCACGAAATAAGAAATTTAGCAGAGATAAGAAAAGAACTATGCATGGAAGGAGCGTATCTTCTTCAAAAGTGGCATGATGAAATGATGATGAGTAGTGAAAGTGATGTTGATCCACTTTGGACTGTAATAAGAGAGGGAGGACCATATCATGCTAAGGGTCATTTAAAAGAGTACTGTAAAAGATTAGAACAAACAGGAAGAGGATGGGCAGTTCCAGAACTTAAGAGAAGACATCCAGAGGAATTTAAATAGAAGATAAAAATATAATTATTATTAGGATATATAAAGAAAATTTATTATAAATTTAATAAGCTTAAATATTATGGGGTAGATATATTAAAAAACTTATAAATAGATTTAGAGTTTAAAAAATATAAGCTCTTTATCTATTTATAAGTTTTATTTATATGTGTAGTTATTTATGTATAGGTTATTTTATTTATTTTAAAAACTATTAGAGGCTCTTAATGGTAAAAAGAGCTAGTCCATTTTTAGAGTAATTTTTATTTGCTAAAACAAGGTTTAGATTTATCTTTAAAATACTTTCTTATACGTAAGAAATAGTATGCAAAGAATATAATACTATATAATATTATTTCAAAAAGTTTCTTATCAAATTTTGGTATGTATAAAAGCATTATATGTACATACATTAAACCATAAAATAAATATGCTGACCTTTGAATCTTTTTCCATGTTTTATAGTTCATTTTTTTTCTTACACATTGGAATGAAGTGATCATTAAAGGAATCATTAAGCATATCATGATTAAACTTAATAAAGTTGCAAAAAACTTATAATAAGTTAAAGAATGTGGGTTAGTAAAGAATGTAGGGAAATAATATATTCCATATAAAATATTATGACCTAAGGTTAAGATACAAGCGATTATTGAAAGTTCGCCTCTTATAGCCATTAGGTTTTTCTTATATTTAAATGAATTACTTAAAGCTCCAGTATACATTACTATAGTAAATAAGGCTAAGGAAAAAGTACTTTTAGAGAATACTCCTATGGTGTATTTACTTATGTGTTTAGGAATATAATTATGTAGATCGGTTTTCATAAATACTATGAAAAATATAGCTATTAAAGTAGCTATTATGTAGAGTATTGAAGAATATTTTTTTATTTCTTTATAAAAAACAATACTCAAGAATGTTGTTATTAATAATGAAATTATAAGTAGCATTATTATGTCTTCCTTTCTGTTATTGATAATCAATTTCAATTAGATTATATATGCAAGTTGTAATTTAGTCAACAAAAAGTTCATTTTTATAACAATTTATTTTTATTTATCATAAAATAATCTTTTTAGTAGGATATTTGATTTTAATGTGGAATTATATAGGAAACGCCTATTTTTAGTATGAGAGGGGAATAAAGATGAGAGTTAAATTAGTTGGATTAAATGAGGAAATGTTAGAAGCTGTCAAGGGATTAGAAGAACTAATTGATTTTCAGCTTTATAATGAGAAGGGGAGTAATAATGAAAATTTAGAAATTATAAATGTTTCTAAGCTTCCTGAAGAATCAGAAAATGTAATAGAAGTCCTTAGAGGAAAAAATAATGAAATAAGATATAAGAAAAAACATCACTTTTTTAGAGCATTTAGTTTATATCTTCAATTTCTTAAAAAGGGAGAGGAGAGTTTTAGGAAAAGTGAAAAAACTTATATTGATTCAGTAGGAGTAATGATAGATGCCTCAAGAAATGCTGTTTATAGAGTTTCTGAGGTTAAAAAGATATTAGGATATATGGCCTTAATGGGACATAATAGGTGTATGCTTTATACTGAAGATACTTATGAGATTGAGGGTTATCCATACTTTGGTTATATGAGAGGAAGATATAGCAAAGAAGAGTTAAGGGAAATTGATGATTATGGATACTCTTTAGGTATAGAGGTTGTACCTTGTATTCAAACTTTAGCTCACTTAAAACAAACTTTAAGATGGCCTTATGGGGAAGGGATGAAAGACACTCAAGATGTACTTTTAGTAGGAGAGGAAAAGACTTATAAGTTTATAGAGGCAATGATTTCTTCCTTAAGAGAGTGCTTTAGAAGTAAAAATATTCATATAGGTATGGATGAAGCTTTTGATTTAGGAAGAGGCCATTATTTAACTAAACATGGACATGTTCCTCACCAAAAGCTTATGGTAGAGCATTTAAATAAGGTTAATGAAATAGCAAAAAAATATGATTTTAAGCCAATGATTTGGGATGATATGTTTTTAAGATGTGGAGCTCCAGATGGTGGATATTACGATTTAGATATAGTTATAACTCCTGAAATAGCAAATAATATTCCAGAGGAAGTTTCATTAGTTTATTGGGATTATTATAATTTTGATGAAGAAAAATATAAAAAGCTTTTAGATATTAGAGATGATTTTAATAACAATATTATCTTTGCAGGAGGATGCTGGAGGTGGAGTGGATTTGCTCCAAACTATTCAAAGACCTTTGAAACAACAAATGCTGCCTTAAATCAATGTAAGGCTAAAGGAATAAAGGAAGTCTTTGCAACGGCTTGGGGAGATGATGGAGCAGAAACGCCAATATATTCAATAATAGTAGGTCTTATATTATTTGGAGAGCATGGCTATTATCATAAGGTAGATAAAGAATGGATAGATGAAAGATGCAAATCTTTAACAGGGCTTAGCATGGAGGATTTTACTTCTTTAGAAGAATTAGATCTTGTTCCATCAGTTAAAATTCCTAATATGGAGGTTTGTAATCCTTCAAAATATATAGCTTACCAAGATTTGCTTTTAGGAGTCTTTGATAAGCATTTAGAGGGGTTAGACTTAGAAGAACATTATATTAATCTTTCTAAAAAATATGAGGAAATAGGAGAGAGAAGTGAGAGGTTTAAATTAATGTTTACTATGTATTCTAAACTTGCTGCTTACCTTTCAGTTAAAAGTGAAATAGGACTAGAAATAAGAAAAGCTTATTTAGAAAAGGATAATGATGCCTTAAGGCTTATAGCATATAACTTTATTCCAGAAATACAAGAAAAGCTAAAGAGTTTTCATAAGAGTTTTAGGGATCTATGGTATAAGGAATGCAAAGGACAAGGCTTTGAAGTTATAGATATTAGACTTGGTGGAGTTATGGCAAGATGCGATTCTGCTATGTATAGAATAAAAGCTTATCTTAAAGGAAATATTGATAAAATAGAAGAACTAGAAGAGGAAAGACTTTATTTTTCTGAACATTTTGGAGGCGATGATTGTAAGCTTATATGTTGCAATGAATATGAAAAAATAGCAACACAAAATATTTTAAGTTGGTAATAAGTGTGTATATTATAAAATTTACAAATATAAGCAATAGATAAACAATTAAATTGGGGATGTTATGATATGAAAAAATTATTAATCTTATTAGAAATAATATTCTTTAAAAATAGGACTATTTAGGCTTTATAAATTTAAGGAGGAGTTTTTTAGTTGAATACCTTTATTAGGTTGTATGAGGGTTTAGAGCCTTTTATAATGAGTATCTTATTAGTTATATTTTTGATTTTTGTAAATAAATATTTCAAGTGGAAAATAGGGAAAAAGTAAGTAAGGTGAAATATAGGGAAGGATTATTAAATGGAAAATAAAAATATTAAGTTGATTTTAGTAGCATTAGGATCCTTTATGCTTGTGTTACTTCAAACAGAGATGTTTCAAAGATCATTGGAGATTTTTAGCTTTATTGGATTAAGTGTAATAGGAGATATAATTCTTTTATTAAGTTCTATTTTATCCTTTGTAGGCTTTGTGATTTTTGCTTTTACATCTTTTAAAATTATAAGAAATAATATTAAATAAAAATAGATGGCTATACCTGAAGTTTCTTAGAAGGGGGAAATATAAGGTATAGCCATCTTTAATTTAAAAAGGCATATAGAAAATTTGAGAAATTAAGACTTTTAGGAGGTGATGAACATCAATCACAAAAATGAAGTCTTAACTTCTATAAGGATACACCCTTATGTTTCCCTTAAAAAAATCTTTTATACTAAATATTTGAAAGGATAATTTGGGGGTTAATAAGAGTCTTATGAAAGAGATTATAATTTAAGTAATAAAATTTTAGTACCTTAATTTCAGTGATTGATCTGCATAAATAAATAATGAAATAAATAAAAATTTTTATTTGACAATAATTATTATTAGGAGTAAAATAGTTTGCATAGGAACAAAGAGTTTTCATGCGAACCATTTTAAGATGGGTTGCATCTAATAAAATAAAATTATTTTGTAGGAGATGAAAATTATGGACGGAATTAAAAAATTTACTCCAAGAGTTAGTAAGAGAATTTTACTTTTTATAGCAGGATTAGTATGGGGATTTGCAGGATTTAGAGTATTTACTTTAGGGTTTGGAGATGTTATGTCACATCACGGAAACTTAATCATAACAATCATTTTTGCAGCAGTTATATTTTTTGTGTTTTTTAAATTTATATTTAGTAAAATGTTTAAGAAACATACAACAAGAATAGTAAATAGTAAACTTGATAAACATTGTGTATTTTCCTTCTTTGATTTTAAGAGTTATCTTATAATGGGATTTATGATTTTCTTTGGAATTTCAGTTAGAAACTTAGGAATATTTAATCCAGTTTATTTAGGAGATTTTTATATGGGATTAGGAGCAGCACTATTTATGGCTGGCGTATATTTCTTTGTGGGATTCTTCACCTTTGATAATTTAAAAGTAAAATATAAAATTAGCTAATTTAGTATAAAGATATTAAATGGTGCATAAAGTTTAGAAGACTTTATGTACCATTAATTTTATATGTAGAATCTTTTATATATTTTTCATAGGACTTAGATCCTGGAGAAATATAATTTGAAATTTATTTTTTTAGAAAAGAGGGACTTATATGAATTATGATTCATTTGAAATAGCTATGCTGATAAAAGAAATTTATTCAAGTACCATGGGAAAAGTAAGTGAAGGACTTAAAGAAAGTGGACTTACTCACCAACAAATAACAGTGATTAAACTTATAGCTCATAAGGGGAAGGTTACAGTTAAGGAACTTTGTGATGAAATGTCCTTAGCTAAGGGAACTGTGTCAGGAATAGTGTCAAGACTTGAAAATATGGGGTATGTGGAGAAGTTTAAGGATGAAAAGGATAAGAGAAATACATATATAGTTTTCTCTAAAAAAGGAGTAGACTTTGCAAAAACTTTTAGGTGTGATATAAATAATAGCTTTGATAGTGTATTTGAAAACTTTACCCATGAAGAGGTTAAGGAAATAAGAGAGGTACTTTTAAAGCTTAGGGATAAGATAAAGTAATACTTAGTTATTTAGAAGAACTTAATTAATTATTATGGTATATGGTGTCTTTGCTATTTTTAAAGTCTTTTTAGAATTAAAAATGGTTAAAATATGGTTTGTAACTATAATGTTGTTGATATATAATAGTTGAAGGTTATTTAAAAATAAAGGAGACGACTTAAGGAATGGAAAATGAATTTGATATTGAATTTAAAAACTATTTGTATCAGGTTTTAGGAAAGGACAACCTTCAGGAACTAGAATCTAATGATGAAGATGGAGAGTGTTATTTAGAGGTTGGCAGCAAGCTTTCTATAGATCTTTCGGAAGACATGGTTAGCCTTTTGACGGATAAGGATAGTCTCCTAGTTATTTTAAGGTTTCCAAGTGAAGCTAAGAAGAGTTTTAGAGGCGTAAGTAAAGGAAAGGTTGATTTTGGATTTCAACTTTTTAAGAGAGAAGACTTTGATATTAATTATGATTTTGTTGGATTTACCTTATCAATAAAGGATGCTGTTGATTATAGTGATATGAGGCTAGACTTTAATTTTACTCCTGAAGGTTTTGAATTTTCTGAGAAAATGAATTACGCTTTAAATATAATTGCTATAGATGAAAAGCATATAGTAAGAGCTATGAGACATATTAGATTCCCAAGGGAGCTTTGTAAGATTATTAGGGAGTATTATTTAAAAATTACAAGGGAAGATTATGATAGAGAAGTTGCTCTAGAAAACTTAGAAAACCTTGATGCTATACTTTTTGATGGAATAACATCAAAGCAGGTAGAAGAAAGTTTTAGCCTATATAAGTTTACAGATGAACCAGAAGAATCTAATTTAGATAAATACATTAAAGATTAAAACTATAATTATATTAGACTATATCAAAAGTGATTTAATTATAAATACTTATATGTTGTGAAAGGTTTATGATTAAATAAATGCTTTGATATAGTCTTTTTCATTGTCTGTACCAAAAAAAGATTTTGGTATATAATGGATTTGGGATGACGTGTAATAAATGGGGAGGTTTTTATGATGAATGAGAAGCTTAGTGATGTTAGAGATTTCGTCAGAGAACTTATTAAAACAGATGAATTCGAAGATGAACTTTTCTTAAGTACTATTAATAATGCTAGAGATGAGCTTAAAAAGAGCGAAGAAGAGGCATGTTATGAAGATGAGGGGGTTATTGTTGGTATAGGGGATAAGACCTATATGGATATTAAGGGGGATAGTGCAATGGTTCTTCAAAATAAAGATGAATTTAACCTATTATTAAGATGGGATAATTCAAATAAAGAGGATCATTTTGCTATTAACTACGGAAAATTAGAACTTGGATTTCAGATTTATCCAAAAAAGGAGTTTGGACTTTCAAGAGATTTTATAGGGTTTACTCTAACTATAGATGGGGTTTTGGAATGTAGTGCTTTTCCAGTGGATTTAAATTTTGCTTCAGATGATTTTTATTTATCAGAAGATTTAGATTATACCTTTGAGATCCTTTTGATTGAAGGAAAAGAAGGGATAGTTAGAGCTATGAGAGATGTAAAAATACCAAGAGAGTTTTGTAAGGTTATTAGAGAATGTTATCTTAAAATAAAAAGTGATGAATATGAAGAATTAGAAGGTTTAGAAGATAGGATGAACATACAATGGCATGTTAGAAAGCTTGGAGGGAAGATGGTTGAAAGGAAGTATGGAGTTTACAAAATTAAAAATGAAATCCAAATGTCAAAATTAAATTCTTACATAAAGTTAATATAGTATTTGTAGGATATTACAAAAATAAAAGAGAATAATGTTACATATTTAGGGAGTAATTTGATCATATTAAATTACTCCCTTTGATTTTGCTAGGTTTCAATTATATTTGGTTTTTGTATTTAAAATTTTTACTAATTATTCATTATTATTTTTGTTAGTTAAGAATATTTACTTATTGTTCAAAATATGATACTATTTATTTGGGATAAAAAGGAAATTGAAAAAATTATAGAAATATAGGATTTTTTATAGGATTATAATTTTGCTTAAATTATTTTGCTAAGCTAAATTAAAATAATATAGATTAGGTGACAGGAGGTAATTAGGTGAAAAGAAGTATTAAGGCTTTAATTTTAGTAGTATTAATTACAATTTTATCATTAAATCTTATTGCATGTAGTAGTTCTAATAAAGCACTAGATAAGGGGAAAGAACTTATTAATGAAGGGCAATATGAGAAGGCAGTTGTATCTTTAGAGTTAGCTTTAGACGAAAATCCTAAAAATAAAGAGGCTAAAGAACTAAAAGATATGATTGAAAATTATTTAGAGGCAAGTAAGGCTTTAGATGAGGGAAAAATAAGAAAAGCTGAAGTAAAGGTTCAAAATATTGGAGATAAATCTAATGAATTTCCTAATTTTAATCAATGTGTAGACGCTTTAAAGAAAAATATAGATGAAAACTCTGAATATGATAAAGATATAAAAAGTGATATGGAGAAACTAGAAAAGTTTATAGATAATAAAAATTATTCAGATGCAGTATTGCTTACAAAGAGTTTAGATGGAAGAGTGAGAACAAAGGAGCAAAAAGAGAAGCTTGAACAAATAAAGTTGAAATTGATTTCAGTATTATCTATAGAAAGTGCTAAAAAATGAGAGCTGTTTGTAGAAGGATATATTAAAAAGAAAAGTATTTCATATGATTATATAAACGGAAATAAGTTAAATTATAGATTTTTGGACTAAAATCTAACTCTAGTTAAGATTTTTAATAAGGATTATAAGGTATTGGTATGGAAATAACTTTTTATAAAACTTACAAACATATGCCGAGAACTACTAGATTTCTCTTCATACTGTTTGTAAGTTTTATTTATTATATTTTGATACATATTCTATTCTTTTATAAATAATAGTCTGTTAAATTTATCTAAAAATTTACTGAAGAATCTAGCTACACCATCCCTAGAGAGAATAAATGTTACTATTAGAGATCCTACTATTAGTGCAAGTAACTTTCCTAAATTACTTGACATTAAGCTTGTTAAGCCTAAAATACTACCTATAAAATAAGTATGTAAAAAATAAACTGAAAGAGTATTTTTACCTATTTTTGATAGGAATGTTAGTTTGTCTGGCATTAAATTTATAAAAACATATACAAAAGCAAATCCAATTATATAAACTGCAATATAAAGTAAGATTCCAGTGAATATTTCTATATTAAAATTACTATAGGACCTATCTGCCCAGAAAAATTCATCTGCAATATTTGAGTAGTTAACAAAAATTAAGGCTATTAAAACTCCAATAATTACAATGATTATTGAAGGGAGTTTATTTAAAATATTAAATCTTGTAAACTTCCTAAATCTTTTTAATTTTTCCTCACTAGAATAATAACCAGCTAAGAAAAATGGAGCAAAGGTTATGGTTCTAGAAAGAGCCATATAAGAGCCAAATTCACCAGAGAGTTTTACAAAAATACCTGCAATAATGCTAAGAATAAAAATATTTTTAAACTTTAAAAGATCAGGTAAAAGGATTTTCCATAAAAACATTGCAAATATATACCATAGTGCCCAACCGGGAGTGAAGAAGGAAAATGTTTGTTCACTAGGAAGTGCAGTAAATTCACCTTTTAAAAATAATGGACCTACTAGTGTAATTAAATTCCATATTATATTAAATAGTAAAAATGGAGTGAGAAAATTTCTTACGGCATTTTTACGTCCTTTCTCTACATTTTTAGAAAGATATCCTGATATAAAAACAAATACAGGCATATGAAATTCATATATGAATACATATAAAAGTCTTGCCACTTCATAATCTTTTCTAATAAATTCTAAACTATGTCCTAAGACCACTAAAAATATTAAAAGGCCTTTACTATTATCAATTAAGTAATTCCTACTTTGTGTTTTCAAGTAATTCACTTCCTTAAATAAGTTTGAATATCTCTACTATATTGTTCTTAGTATAATAAAAAGTATCATTTTTATAACAATAATAATTAAATAAAATAAATATACATTAAAATTATTCTTAATAATTATGTTAAATTTAGGTATTAACAAACTTATTATAAAGAAAAGTTTTTAACTATTATTGAATTTTTATTATACATTATATTAAGAGTATTTGGGGAGAGATAAGGATTAAATTTATAGATTAAACTTAGGATAGATTTTTGAAAAAGAGAGAGGTATATTTAAAATATACCTCCCTCTTTTATTATTAGTATTTTTTAATCTCTTTTTAAGTTTTTAATGTTAAAAGTTAGAGTATTTAATTTTTATAAGTTTCTAACTTTTCTGTGACCACATGCTGGACACTTAAAGACAAGTTTGTTTTCTGAATCATAGTCATAGGCAAAAGGATTTTTATCCATTTCTTCTCCACAGATTTCGCAAATCTCTTTTATTTCAATATTCTTATTGTTTGGTGAATTACTTCTTTTCAATTTAATTTCTCCTTTTAAATATAAAGTTTAAAATTATATAGTTAAATTTAATCTATATAAAAACAATACATCTTTTTTATTTTTACTTCAATTGTAATTTTTTTAATAAAATATATAAAAAATATTGTGGAAAAAATATCAATATATATAATTAAATGTATATAGGGTATAAGGGGGAGTATTAATGAAAATTAATAGGTTCAGGGATTATTTAAAGAAAAATAAAGTAGTTATTTTATCAGTATTATTAGTAGCAAGTATGGTTTTTGGAATTTATAAAAGTACAAAGGTATATTCATATGAAAAAAGATTAGAGGAAGAACTTAAGTATGATATTAGACAATTTGCTTATACAGCTTTAGATACAAAGGAGAATAGAAATGAGGAGTTATATGCTAGTATAAAAGCTTGTAAGGAAGTTGTTAGCATTTGGGACGGTAGAGGGGGTTACGTTGAGGATGAAATAACCTTGTTAAGAGCTTTTTGCAATTTAGATTATTATTGGAAAGTAGACCGTGAAAGAATAGAGTTGTTATTGTCTAATAGTGATTTTGGATGGCTTATATGTGATATATCTGTAAATTTAGAGAATAGTAAATACATTAAAGATTTTATTGATTTAATAAATGGAGATGTTAAAATAAAAGCTTGATATTTTTCATAAATAAAAGTATGTAGTAATTTCAGATAACTGGTAAAGTTTTACTGTTTATGTTATTATATAAAATATAATAACAAAATGTTAACAAAAGTCATTTTATTATTATGTTTTAAACTTTTATTAAAAATAAGTATTAGTTTATATAATAGAAAAAACTAGTTAGGGTTAATAATATTATATAGTAAGATAGTTATTTAAATTAATAAGCTATAAAGCTTAGTATGGCTAAAGATTAAATAGATTTAAAGAAATAGTATTTCTAGACGAAGGAGAGCAACAATGGGAGTTACTACATATAAGACAAAGAATGGAAATTTTATAATTGATTCTAAAAAACTAAATGAAAAAGTTACTGAGGTTTATAAAACTTATGGATTTGATCTTAATTTATATGAATTTGAAGATGAGGTAGATAAGGTTTTTTATCTTAGATATGCAGTTATGAAACTTAAGGAAGAATTAGTTGGAAGAAAGGGGAAATCTGAAAAGCAAAAAATAGCTGAAAATTGGTATGATATTATGTCAGAAAAATTTGGTGCTGATTGGGATAAAGAAAATGCTTGGTGTAAGTATATTTCAGAGAAATACATATTAGCAGAAGTTACTCCTAATGGTAAAGAAGTGCCAGAAACTTATTATGATACAAAGGTAGAGGCTATTATGGAGTTCTTAAAAATGGGAGCTTGTGATAACCTTAAGGTTTTTAGAGGTACAGTTGTATGCAAAGATATCTGTGGAGAAGAAGTATTAATTTCACTTAGAAAAAAAGATGATTATGTATTCCCTCCATTTCGTAAGGGATTTTAAAAATTATAAAGAGAGATAAGTTTAAAATAAGCTCATTAGGTGTAATGAAATATTATACCTAATGAGTTTATTTTTATTACTATAATTAACGTTATCAATGATTTATTAATAAACTATTAATAATGTTAATTATAATTTATGAAACAGTAAAATTGATATTTTTTAAAAAAATTAATATATGAGTAGGTAGTGGAATCAAAGCAATACTGCCTTTTAAAGGGATTTAATAGAATTTATTTACAAAAAGTTAATAAAGAGAACACTTTCAAAAAATTAACTAATAATGTATAATCTATTAAAATATAAATAAAGTGTTAAGAGAAATTAAAAGATTAAGGAATTAATGTAATAATTTAAATTCATTGGTTTCTATATAAAGCTTAAAATTTTTTTATAATATAAATATTTGGTAGGGGCAACTAAGTATTTATTATAAAAATTTTTATAAATAACATAATAAAAAGGGGGACAAATTTAATGAAGGAACAGAAAAAACAGATGAAGAGGCTTTTATCCTCAACGCTCAATGGTTTGGTGGTATTGGCTCTTATAATGCCTAGTAGTGTAGGAACTAATGTAATGGCAGAGGAAATTCAAAATGGGACAAGCCATACAGTAAGAAATTTAGAGAATATTGCTAGGGATGAACTTTATTTTAAGTATCAAAATCCAAATGAAGTAGTAAGAGTTATAGTTGAACTTGAAAAGCCAGCAGCTATAGAGGAAGCTAAGGCTGAAGGTGAGAAAAAACCATCTGAAGCAAAAATTCAAGAAGTAAAAGAAGAACAAAAAGATGCTAAGGATGAAGCAGAAGAAATTACAGGAGAAAAGATAAATAAAAGCTTTGGAACCTTAATAAATGGATTCAGTATCGATACAAAAGTAAAAGATATAGAGGAATTAAAGAAAATCGATGGTGTAAAAAGCGTAAAAGTTGTAAAGACTTATTATCCAGCTATGAATTCTGCTAAAGATTTAACACAGGCAGTAGAAACTTGGAAAGAGTTAGGCTTAAAAGGTGAAGGAATGGTTGTTTCTATTATAGATTCAGGAATAGATCCAAATCATAAAGACATGAAAATAACAGATTCATCAAAAGCTAAGCTTAAAAAAGAAAATTTAAAAGATGGACCAGGAAAATATTTTACAGAAAAAATTCCATATGGATATAATTTTGCTGATGAAAATGAAAATATTATAGATACACATCCAAAAGTAGATATGCATGGAATGCATGTAGCAGGAATAGTTGCTGCCAATGGAAGTGATGAAGAGGTTGCTAAAAATGAGGCAATAAAAGGAGTAGCACCAGAAGCACAATTACTAGCTATGAAAGTTTTTTCAAATAATCCTAATAGACAAGGGGCTGCTGAGGATGATATAGTAGCAGCCATTGAAGAGTCTGTTAATCAAGGAGCAGACATAATAAATATGAGTTTAGGATCTTCTGCTGGATTCCAAAAAGAAGATGATCCAGAACAAATAGCCGTTAAAAAGGCTGTGGATGCTGGGGTAGTCGTTGTTGTGGCTGCTGGAAATTCACAATATTCAACAGCTCCATACAAGGTTCCAGATATAAAGGATACTGGTTTAGTAGGAGCTCCTGGAACTGCAAAGGATGCACTTACAGTAGCAAACTATCATAATAGTAAGATGCTATTACCAACAATAAGCTTTGAAGAAAATGGTGAAGCAGTTAATATACCTTTTATGTTATCAGGAGAAGAAAATAGTCTTAATTTAGATAAAGACTTTGATTTAGTAGATTGTGGACTTGGAAAGGTACAAGATTTTAAAGGAAAAGATTTAAAGGGAAAAGTTGCCTTAATAAAAAGAGGGGAAATTACTTTTATAGATAAAAACTTAAATGCACAGGCAGCTGGTGCTGAAGGGGTAATAATATACAATGGAGATGGTGATGAGTCATTTATAAATATGGCAACAGATTCAAAGGTTAAAATTCCATCAGTATTTGTTAAAAATTCAGATGGGGAAAAATTTAAAAATGCTATTAATAAGAATTTAAAAATAAAATTTACAAACAATAAAATATTAGTTGCAAGTAGTGATGCTGGTGATTTTGTTGAATCATCATCATGGGGACCTACTCCAAGCTTAGACTTTAAACCACAAATATCTGCACCAGGTGGAAATATATATTCAACTATAAATGATAATAAATATGGTATTAAGACTGGTACATCAATGGCAGCGCCACATGTTGCTGGAGGAGAAACATTAATAGTTGAAGGGCTTAAAAAGGAAAATCCAAATCTTAAGGGAAGGGATTTAGTAGAATTAGCAAAAAATACAGCAATAAGTACTTCTAAGATAGAGATGGATAAAAATAATCCTAAGATACCTTATTCACCTAGAAGACAAGGAGCTGGTCTTATGCAAATAGAGGAAGCTCTTAAAAATAAGGTTGTAGTATTAGATGAAAATAATAATTCTACTGTGGCATTAAAGCAAATAGGGAATGAGAAAGAGTTTACATTAACATTAAAAAATTATGGAGATAAAGAAGCTGAGTATGATGTTGAAAATTTAGGTGGAGTTTTAACAGAAACTAGCGATACTTTAAAGACTATGTCTCATGATGTAAGAATTGAGGGGGCAAATCTTAAGTTTGATAAAAATAAAGTTATTGTTCCAGCTAAGGGTACAGAAACTTTAAAAGTGAAATTAACAATACCTAAAGCCGTTTCAGAGGATAGATTTGTTGAAGGATTTATTAAACTTACAGGAAAAGATGTTCCATCATTATCAGTTCCTTTCATAGGATATTATGGAGACTGGGGAAAAGATCAAATAATAGAAGCTATGAATTGGGATAGTAACAATCAAAAGTTCATAGTTCCATCAGAAGTATTAACAAATTTAAATGGAGCAATTGGGTACAAGCTAGGTTTAGGAGCAAAGGATGAAAAGGGAAATCTTAAAGTAGATCCTAGTAAAATAGCAATATCTCCAGATGGAAATGGAAATGGTGATATCATAGCTCCATATTTATATTATTTAAGAAATGCTAAGGTAACTGAATTAGAGTTATTAGATAAAGATAAAAAATCCTTAGGAGTTATAGGACATGAAGATTATATAAGAAAAGAGGAATATAGTGAACCAAGTGGAAGTGGAAAAGCTCCAAACTTATTTGAGAACTTAACTTGGGATGGAAAGCTATATAACCAAAGTACAGGAGAAAAGGAAGTTGTACCAGAAGGACAATATTATTTAAATATAAAATCAAAAGTTGATTATGATAATGCTAAAGATCAAGAGGTAGTTGTTCCAGTACAAGTTGACCTTACTGCACCTAATATTGAAATAACTTCAGGAGACAAAGTATTAGGTAATAAGGATGATAATGAAGTAGATTATAAATTAGAATGGACTGCTAAGGACAATGTTTCTATTATACCAGATATAGCTACAGTATATGTAAATGGTAAAAGCGTAAGAGCTAATATAAGTGAAAATAATGGCACTTATAGTTGTGACATAAAGTTAAAAAATAATGCTTTAAACGAAGTTAAGATAGCTATGAATGATACAGCATTTAACTTAGGTGAAGTATCTAAGAATATAAAGGTTGAATCTTCAGATCCATTAATAAAATTTGAAGGTAACTTTGGAACTGCTACTTTAAGTGTTGATAATTCTTTAGAATATCTAGTAAAGGGAGTAGTTTTAGGTCCAGTAAAAGAATTTAAGTTAAATAATGAAGATGTTAAGGTAAATGAAGATGGAACTTTTATACATAAAGTTTCTTTAAAAGAAGGTATGAATAAAGTTAATATTTATGCGAAAGATGAAAATGGAAATGTGTTATATAATTATGCTAGTAATATATTATGTGATACTAAAGCTCCTATAATAAACTTATCATCTCCAAAGGTAGAATCAGATGGTATAGTTATAACTAATGAAGATAAAATAAATATAAAAGGTACTGTTGAGGATAACACATGGGGATATAAATTCTATAAAAATGACACTATTCAATTAGAAGTTGAAGAGAGAGCTAAGCCAGGAAATGATAGTACAAGAAGAGAGTTTTCATATGAAGTTCCTGTAAAAGATGGAGATGTTATAGTATTAAAGGCCGTTGATGTATTAGGTCATGAAACTCTTAGAAAGCTTACTGTTAAGGTTGATAAAAATGCTCCAGAAGTGACAATTGGAGGGGTATCAGATCAAGGAATATACAATAGTGATGTAACTCCAAAGGTAGTTTCTAATGAAGATGCAGAAATTAGTTACTTATTAAATGGAAAAGATTATGATGGAAAAACTCCTATTTCAGAGGATGGAAACTATGAGCTAATTGTAAGGGCTAAAGATAAAGCTGGAAATAAAACAGAAGTAAAAACTAACTTTACTATAGATAAAACACCAGCAAATATTTCTATAAATAATATTGAAGAGGGAAAAGTATATAATGAAGAAATTATTCCTGAAATAGCTAGTAATGAAGAAGCTACTTTTAAATATACTTTAAACGGAAAAGAATATGATGGTAAATCTAGTATAAAAGAAGATGGTGACTATGTTTTAAATGTACAAGCAACAGATAAAGCTGGAAATGTATCAAATAAAGAAGTTAAGTTTTCTATAGATAGAACACCTGCTAATATATTTGTAACTGGAGTTGAAGAGGGTAAAGTTTATAATGAACCTGTTACTCCAATAATTGAGATTGATGATAAGGATGCAACTTTAAAATATACTTTAAATGGAAAAGAATATGACGGAAAATCAAGAATAGATGAAGATGGTAAGTATATCTTAAAGGTTGAAGCTTTAGATAAAGCAGGAAATCCATCAGAAAAAGTTATTAACTTTGCTATAGACAGAAGTTCCTTAAAAAATTCAGAAAAGGATGATCCAAATAACAATAAGAAATATAATGAACCTATTGATGAGGAAATAGTACAAAAGCCTGAAGCTAAAACTGATTCAAAAGAGGAATTAAAGGCTAATAAGCTTAAAGAAGAGAATAAAGTTAGTGAAGAAAATAAAAGTAATGAAGAGAACTCAGTTAAAGATGAAAAACTTCTTAAGAAAGAAGGAACATTGCCAACAACAGGACAAGTTCTTGGAGGATCTATGCTATCTTTATTAGGAGCTATAATGGCTTCAGTTGGAGCTGTTTTCTTAAAAAGAAAAAATAAAAACAAGGAAGAATAGTTAATAGAAAGTATTTAAAATAAATTAATAATTTATGATATTTTAAGGGGATTATTTAAAAATATAAAGTAGATAAAGAGTTTTCTTATAGGGTAAACAAAGAAATTTGTTTATACTTAGGAAGGCTCTTTATTTTCTTACTAATAAAGATGATTATCTTATAAAAAATCGATTATATTAATAACTTTAGACTTTATTTTAGTGTAATAATAAATTTCTTTTTGCAATTTTAAGTATATATTTTTTATAAAAATGATGCTTTTTAAATAAGGAAAAAATACCATATTTATTCAATAGAAAATGTTTACATTAATAGGGTAGAGTAGTATAATAAAAGTGTAAAGAGAAAGAGGTATTACTACAAAATAAGGTTTAAAAATTTTAGAATATAAACCTAAAATGGATTATTTTAAAACTTGTAAACGTTTATAGAGTCCTGGATTTTGAATTTTGCTTTTTAATTAACAGTGATCTAATTCTCTTTTCATAAGATATAGCTTTAATGAAAATTTATGTGTTTTTAGGACTTTACATACTAATATGATTCATTTTATAAGGAATTTATGATTATTAAAAGGGGTGTTGTAATATGTTACACAAAGGCAATGAAAAAATAAAAATAACTTTTAATGAACATTTTTTAAGTAGAGTCGATTTTATGAGAGCTGTTGTTAGATACTTAATGAAAAATGATAGGGACTGTAAAGTAATAGATTTTTATCATTTAATAGTTGATGACAAAAAATATTATTTAAGAGATCAAAATTTAACACCTGAAGGTGCAAAATGTATTCAAAATGCAATTTTAATTCCAGTAGATGAGTAAAATTTTATATTTATATATAAATTAAAAAGATTAAGAGAATTATTTTTAAATCTCTTAATCTTTTTGATTTTTTATTTAGTTAATTTCATATAAAGTTAGTAGCATATAAGCAAATAGAGGGGGTTAAAAAATAATATTTTCTAAGTTTGTATATAATATTTTAAATTGAAAGAACCAAGAGACTATTGGAAGGAGATCTCTTGGTTCTTATAATAATTATAACTAAAATAAATAATTATAATTAGAAGGCATATTTAATTTATTGAAAACCTAGCAATAATCCAACTTGATATACAAGTGTTGATAAAACTAAGGCAATTACAAATGTATATACAGCAGAGAATATAGTCCATTTCATAGAATTAGTTTCCCTTTTTATTGCCCCTAAGGCTGCTAAGCAAGGAGTATATAAAAGAGTCATAACTAAGAATGAAATTGCTGAAAGTGGAGTAAATACCTGTTGAATTACATTTATTAAGGCTTCCCCTTCTTCAACTCCAGCATAAACCATACCCATTGTTGCAACTACTGATTCTTTAGCTAATATACCAGTTATTAATGATACACCAGCTTGCCATGTTCCATATCCAGCTAGTACAAATAATGGAGCAACAAAGCTACCAATCATACCTAAAATAGAGTGTTCACTATTTGGTTCAACTCCTAGTGGTAATACAGATAAAGCCCAAAGAACTATCATCATTGGGAATATAATCATTCCAGCTTTCTTGAAGAAAGCACCTGCTTTTTCCCACATTAATAAGAATACATTCTTTATAGATGGCATTCTATAAGCAGGAAGCTCCATTACAAAATATGAAGATTCACCTTTAAATAAAGTTTTGCTAAATATTTTTCCACTTATTAAGGCAACTATAATACCTAGCACATATAAACTAAATAAGACTAAACCTTGATGAGTAGGGAAGAATGCTTCAACAAATACAGCATATATAGGCATTCTAGCACCACAGGATATAAATGGATTAATAAGTATAGCTATCATTCTATCCTTTTTGTTTTCTAAGGTTCTAGTAGACATTATTCCAGGAACATTACATCCAACGGAAACTATCATAGAGACGAAGGTTTTTCCATGTAATCCTAAACCTCTCATAAGTCTATCCATAACGTAAGCAGCTCTTGCCATGTATCCACTGTCTTCTAAAAGTCCTAATAAGAAGTACATAACCATAATTAATGGTAAGAAAGAACAGCACCTACACCACCAAATAGTCCATCATTTATAAATCCTACTAGTAATTCGGGAGCACCCATATTAGAAATAAAGTCAGATAAAATTACACCTGCTTTAGCTATAAGATCTCCAAACCATTCTTGAATTCCAGCACCAATAATAAAGGTTAATTCATATAAACAGTACATAATAAGTGCGAAAATAGGGATTCCTAAATATTTGTTTGTAACTATTTTATCTATTTTTTCAGTAGTTGTTACTTGCTTTTCACTAGGTTTCTTTATTACATCTTCAGTAATTGATGATATAAAAGAATATCTTTTATCAACAATAGACATATCAGCTTCAAAGCCTATATTTTTTTCTATGGTCTTATTACTTTCTTCAAGCTTAGTAAATATACTTGGAGAATTTAATTGTTTTACTTTATCTTTTATATATTCATCATTTTCTAAAAGTTTTAAAGCTGTCCAATTAACAGGGAACTCCAATTTGTTTTTATATGTTTCTAGTAAAGAAGAAAGGTTTTTTATTTCATTTTCAATATCTTCACCATAATTTATATTAATAAGTTTTTCATTCTTTTTTGAATGTATAGAAGTTTCTATTAATTCTTCTATTCCTCTATTTTTTAAAGCTGATGTTTTTATAATAGGAACACCTAATCTTTTAGAAAGTTTATTTGTATCAATTTCTATATTTAAAGCCTCAGCTTGGTCAATCATATTAAGGGCAATAACCACATTTGCTCCCATTTCTATAAGCTGAGTAGTAAGGTAAAGGTTTCTTTCTAGATTAGTTGCATCCACAACATTTATAACCACATCAGGTTTGTCCTTTAATATGTAATTTCTAGCAACAATCTCATCTTCTGAGTATGCTCCTAAGCTATAAGTTCCTGGTAAATCAATTACCTTGTAGCTTTCACCTTTAAACTTTAAAGTACCTTCTTTTTTTTCCACTGTAACACCGGTCCAGTTTCCTATATGTTGTCTTGATTTAGTAAGTAAGTTAAAAAGGCTTGTCTTACCACAGTTAGGATTACCAGCTAACGCAATAGTTAACATTAATTTTCCCCCTTAATAAAGTTTTAAATTTAGTAAAATACCCAATACCAACTCTAAAAGATTTTTATTTAGTCTTTTAGATAAACCATTTATATATTAATTAAAAAATAAATTATTATATTAAAGTATGTTTCTTATTAATACATAAAATATCTCAATACACCATTTAAAATATAATAATATTCATTATCAATTAAAAACGAAAATATATAGCTTAGATTTCTTTAACAAAGATTTTATTTGCTAAAGTTTTATCTAAAGCAAGACGTGATCCACTTATACTAATTATTAGTCCTGTAGTATCATTTTTAATTACATCTATAATATTTCCCTTTGAAATTCCTATTTCCATAAGTCTTTTTCCTAGGGAATCATTAATAAGCATTCTTTCTATCTGAATAGAACTGCCTTCTTTAGTCAAAGACATAGGTATCATAAAAAGTTCCTCCTTTTAAGATATTAAGTACTAAACTAAAATGCTTTTAGCCTCGTTTTTTCTTAGAGTTAACTTATATCCTCTTACAATAACTTCAATAGGATCACCAAGAGGAGCCTTACCTGTGATTTCTAAAGTAACGCCAGGGGTAATTCCCATATCTAATAATCTTCTTTTTACAATACTGTCTTTTTGAATTCCTTTAACAATAAGTTTTTCACCTACTTGTTTTTTTTCTAAAGTATTCATTTTGCATATCCCTCCTAATTATAAAAAACTTAATTTTATCTAATTAAAATTATTTTTGTAAAACCAGTAACCCTTTTTCAGTTATTTCCCAACCTGAAATAGAATTTAAACTTTTAGAACTCCCACAACCACATCCACATGATGAGCATTGATCTTGAGAGCAGCCAGATAAAGAGATTTTCTTTATATATCCCTTTTGTTCTAGTTGTTCTTTGTAAATCTCAACCATTGTTTCACTTATATTAAGCTCTTTAGCAATAGTAGAGGATGAGAATTCATTTGAATTTTTCATTATTTTTAAGATAGCTTTTAACATTATATCACCTCTTTACATATCTAAGAAACAAATGATAATTAATCTCAATTGCTATTATAAGGAATTTGATAATTATTTTCAATTGAGTTTTGCTATAGAATATTTCTATTAGAGCAAAATAACTCCTTTAGAAATAGATATCCTAGTAAATACTGGTATTAACTTAGATTTTTATTTTAAAGGAATAAAATAAGTAGGAAATTAAGTTATTTAGGGATGATATAAAATAAAAGATATTAGTTTATGAGTGAAACTATTTAAATAAATTTTATTTGAAGTGAAAATAAAAAAAGTGAGAAATATATTCTCACATAATAGTAAAATAAATTAATTTAAAAATAAGTTTTGAAATGAGGTTACTAAAATAGCAATATAAGGTTTATACATAATTTTATTAAAGTGAATTTGCTGTGTAAGTAAATTTGTATGGAATTTAAATAAAGGAGATGTGGATAGTAAAAAAGTTTTTAGGTAAAACCATACTGTACAAAAGTAAGGAGGTGTTTATGTATAAACCTATATGATTATTTATATGTAATTTCTAGGTTTTGGTGAATAATTTTAAATATACTATTATATTTAAAATTTTGAATTAAGTTTAACATTATTTCGCATAATAACAAATAATATTTATAATTTATAGATTTAATTATATTAAGCAATAATCTTTATAGAAGGATTTAATTTTAAATCTAACAATTTGATTTTATGTTAATTATAATAAATAAAGTTTAAAGGAGGAATTAAGTTGGAAAATTCATTAATGTTTTGTTATCAATGTGAGCAAACAGTTGGAGGAAAGGGATGTACTAAAAGAGGGGTGTGTGGTAAGACGCCAGAAATAGCAAATCTTCAGGATTTATTAATTTACCAATTGAAGGGAATATCATGTTATGCAAAAGAAATCCTTGATAAAGGAGGAAATATTGATCAAGAGGTGGTAAAGTTTGTAGAAAATGGGCTATTTACAACCTTAACCAATGTAAACTTTGATCCAGAAGTTCATATCAATCTTCTGAAAAAATCTCAAAAAATAAAAGAAAAACTTAGAAAGATTGCTCCAAAAGGAGAATATCCAGAGCACGCTATATATAATTTAAGTGATAGTAAAGATGAGATGTTAAAAGATGCTATTAAAGCTGGAATAATGTATGATGATAGCTTAGATCAAGATATAAGATCTTTAAGATCAACAATTTTATATGGATTGAAGGGAATAGCAGCATATGGACATCAAGCTAGGTTTATTAACTTTATAGATAAGGAAGTAGATAATTTTTATTTTAAAGCCTTAGAAGCCACTACTAATAATAAACTAAGTTCAGAAGATTTAATAGAATTAACTATGAAAACTGGAAATATAGCTATTGCAGTAATGAAGTTATTAGATGATGCTAATACAAGTAAATATAAGAATCCGACTCCTCATAAGGTAAATATAACTTTAAAAAAAGGACCTTTTATAATAGTATCAGGACATGATTTGAGAGATTTAGAAATGCTTTTAGAGCAAAGTGAAGGAAAAGGAATAAATATATATACACATGGTGAGATGTTACCAGCTCATGGTTATGATGGATTAAAAAAATATAAGCATTTAGTTGGGAATTTTGGATCTGCATGGCAAAACCAACAGAAGGAGTTTGATGACATTCCAGGATGTATTTTAATGACAACAAATTGTTTAATGCAACCTAGGGAAAGCTACAAGGATAGAATATATAGTACCAGTGTAGTTGGTTGGGAAGGAATAAAACATATAAAAGCTGATGAAGATGGATATAAAGATTTTTCAGAGATTATAAACAAGGCTCTTGAACTTGGTGGTTATGATGAGGATGAAGAATATAAAGAAATTTTAGTTGGTTTTGGACACAAAACGACTTTAAGTAATGCAGAAAAAATAGTCTCTGCAGTTAATGATGGAAATATAAAACATTTCTTTGTAATAGGAGGATGTGATGGAGCAAGACCTGGAAGAAATTATTATACAGACTTTGCAAAATTAGTACCTAAGGATTGTATAATTTTAACTTTGGCTTGTGGAAAATATAGATTTAATAAATTAGAGTTTGGAGAGGTTGCAGGGTTACCAAGATTATTAGACATAGGACAATGTAATGATTTGTATTCAGCAGTTAAAATAGCAACAAGCTTAGCTGATGCTTTTGATACCAATGTAAATTCATTGCCTCTTAGCATAATACTTTCATGGTATGAACAAAAAGCCGTGGCTGATTTATTAGCACTATTAGCTCTTGGAATAAGAGGAATATATTTAGGACCATCATTACCAGCTTTTTTATCACCAAATGTACTTCAATATTTAGTTGATAATTTTGACCTTAAACCAATAAGCACTCCAGATGAAGATCTTAAAAGTTGTTTAAGACAAAATTTATAATAAAATATTAAGAAGTCATATCAAAAAGGAAGAAATGAGTTTTATTTAAATTATAACATTAAAAAATAAGAGAAAGTTAATTCTTTCTCTTATTAAGAGTGATTTTAAAAAGCAAGACCTAAGTCTATAGGTTTATACTTTTTATTTTGATTAAGATTTAGATTAGTTTAAAGGAGATTTTAGGGTAATATTATTATAGGAGTCTTTAGTTTATTATGTTTATACTTTGGTTAATTTCTTTTAAGCAATTCTTAGGTACTGGATAAATAAGATTACTTAAATATAAAGTTCTTTGGTTTCTTATTATTTAAATAGTTTATTCTATCATAAACTTTATGTAATTATGTAAAATGGATTAAATCCATAATTGAGCTTGTAAAATAAATGCGTAGCTAATTAGCAAAAAAGAATTAGAGGAGAGCATTAACATAGCTACACATTTAATTAACTATATTTTTAGTTGTGTTATTTTACATGTCTATATAAAATCAACACTATTTTGAAAATTGTCTATTAATAAAAATATAAACTATTTAGGTTTAATCTTTATAATATATAACTTTTATATCTTCATTAAGGATTATAGACATAGTTTTAGATTTCTATACAATTTACATAAAATAATTTTAAAATTTAAAAAGGATTATTATTACCTTAGTTTTTTTATTAATAAGGTTCTACCATCTTGCAAAAAGATTCTAGTGTTAGAAAAGCCATTGTATTTCCAAAAAAGTTCATTTCTTTTGTTAGTAGGGGTAAGTTCTATAGTTTTAGCACCTTCTTTTATCATTTTTTCTTGAAGTTTACTATATGCAATTTTACCTAAGCCTTTATTTCTAAATTCTTTGTTTATACAATACTCTAATATTATAGATTTCCCACTTTCATCAATGTATATAATGTAAGTTGCAAAACCTATTATTTTATCTTTCTCCTTAAAAAATATTATTTTTAGAGGGTTAAAATCTCTTTCAGAAAGTTCTAAAACAGAATTTTTATATTCTTCAGATAGAAAGTATTCAGAGGTTTCTTTAGAGAGTGGACTTATTTCAAAAATATAGTTTATATAATCATAGAACATATTCCAAAATGAATTTAAATCTTTAAAGCTTTCAATTTCATAAATTTTAATACTCATAATTATATATGTTAAGTTTTATATTTAAATATAAACCCTAGCATTAATCCTCCTTTCATATTATAAATATATATATTAAGTAAAATAAGTTAAAAAAGTAGGGTTCTCTTAAATAGAAGGAGATTTTATAATGAGAACCCTTAATGAGTATGAGTTTTAAATTGTTATATATTTATATATATGATTTTCTATAATTAGATATTAGTGAATAAATTAACTTTAATAAATTTTAATTGGTGTGATTTACCAGGATAAAAAATGGAGGTTTTATGGTATAATAAGGTAATAGGGGAAAGTTATTTCATAAACCTTGTATTTCTATATAAGGTTTATATTTATATGCTTAAAATTTCATTAAAAAGTCATCCATGAGCAGTATAGAGTAACTTGTTATTGGAATTATATTTAAGCTTTATCTATAATTTAAAACAAATGGGGAGGTGAATGTCACTAATATTATAAAGTAAGTATTTAGAATACTTTATATTTAATGTATTTTAAGACATACTAGGATAAGTTGTAGTGAATTTTAATTAAATTACAATCTTATTTAAAGATTTTATTAGATTAGTGGCTAAATTTTTGAAGTTAATTTGGAAAGGGAAGTTTAACGGTGTAGAGGATCTTCCAATAGGTGAATTGCCTGAAAACGCTGTAAGGTTTGAAGAACCAGAATCAGCTGAGGAGCTAGCTAAAGAAACTAGAAGATTTTTAATACCCGTTGTAATATTTTTGCTTATAGTTATTTTTCTTAGAATAAAAACTAATGGATTTTTTGGAGTGAGTGATGTACTAAATATTTTTGGAATTATCTTAATACCATTTAGTATATTACCACATGAATATTTGCATGCTATATTTTTTCCAAAAGATGCAGAGGTTGAAATGTGGTATTCTATTAAGCAAAGGTTGGCTTTAGTTACATCTAATACAGCCATAACAAAGAAAAGATTTATATTTTTAAGTATTTTTCCAAACATAGTATTTGGGTTTTTACCACTTATAATATGGATTTTTATACCTAGTGATATGAGTTTTATATCAGGAATTTTATTTACTTTTGGTTTTATAAGTTTAACCATAGGGTCTGGAGATTTTATGAATATTTATAATACCATAAAACAAGTTCCTAAAGATGCTATGGTTCAAATTTCTGGGTTAAATTCTTATTGGTTTTTTAAAGAAAAATAAATTAAATGTATATATAATAAGTTTAGGCATATATAATTAAGAAAAAATTTAATATAAAAAGCAAGTAATTTTACTTGCTTTTTATTATTTTTTAAAGAAAAAATAATAAAAAAAATGATATAATAAGTTAAAGTTTTATTTTACTCAATGGATAAAAATTAGAATTAGGAGGAATTCACCATGAATTTTTTTAATAAAAATGAAGAAGAAAATAGTGCTGTAGAAGAGAAAAGTGCTGTAGAAGTTGCTGTAAATGAAGAGGGTAATGTAGAAAATGTTACTTTTGACAAAAGCGAAGCTGTGGCATATGGTGTTGATTTAGAAGCAGAATTAGAAGATGATAAAAAAGATGAAAAAAATAATGAAGTAGATGAACAAGGAGAACTTTTAAATCCAATACCTACACCAGTTAAGCAAGGTGAAAATATGTTAGACTATGTTGTTACTCTTTCAGATGAACAAAAAATTAAGTTAAATGAGCTTATACAAGCTAATGATTTTTCAGGAGTAAGTAGATTGCTTTCAGAGCATAAAAGAATAATTTCAACTCCTAAAGAGTTATTTAACATAGTTTTAAACTTTAATGATAGCAAAATAATTCCTTTTAAATCTGCTATGGTACTAGGATTAGATGAAATAGATGCATTTAATGTTTTAGCAAGACAATATCCTATATTAAAAGAACTTGAAAGAAATAAAATATCCATAAAGAAAATTAATAGGGTTCAACAATCGCAAATTATTCTTGTAGATGGAGAAATGAAATTATCTTAAGTTAATATTAGAAGATTAAATAATCTTTTATTAAGATATTAGATTATTTTTAATAGACAATCTTTAAAGGTTTAAAAAAGAGATTTTATGATTAGAGTTAAATCATAAAATCTCTTTTAACTTATATTAAATAATATAAGATTTTAATATTTAGTTTCTAAATATGTTTTTTATTTTGGCATGAAAGGATAATCTTAAAGATTACTCCTAGTATAAAAAAGCCAAAAAATATACTTAAAAGACTTAATGTGTATATGTGAGTTGATAACAATAAGTCAAAAAATAGACCCATGAACAATCCAAATATAACATAGGCTAAAATAAAAATTTTGTTTTGTTTATAAGTAGAATTTCTCATAAAACAACACCCCTTTAATCCCCTTTTATACTTTCATTATACAACAAAATATAGAATAATAGGTTATGTATGGAAGTTAAGTATTAAATATATAAGTATTTAGATATTTAATACTTTTATTTATAAGAAAGTCATTTTAATGTGTTTTATTTTAATAATTATGTAAAATTTATGGTGTTTTTTTAAGGGGTATAATAGGCTATTAAATAATGCCTTTTAAAAATAAGAGTATAATTTTATTAATAAAATTATGTAAGTTAATTTTTGTAATATTATACATGAATTTATACTAAATGTTAGTTGTATTACAGTAGTTAATTTGACTTATTTATAATTATTTTTTTGAAAAAGAAAGGATGATTATTATGATTAGCGAAAGGGTAGATTTATTAATTAATAATGGTGAGATTTTAGATGAGATTGAAGGGACTTCTGAGAGAAATATTGATAGAAAATATAGTGCCTTAAACCTAACATTAAGAAATGAAATTGCTAACATAGATAGAATAGAAAAAGCAATAAAACTTATAAAAGAAAATACTTCAGCCTTTTCAGAATATAGAAGAAGAAATTTATTGAACTTAGCTGTAAATATATCCTTAGAAGAGGATATGGACAAAGCTTTAAGTGAAATAGAAAACATTTATATTAATCTTAAAAGTGAATTTTCACAAAGTAGATATTTAATGTTAGCAGCAGAAGAAATATTCTTCTCAAGAAATTTTATTAATGTTGAAGAAGTAATAATGAATACAAAGAGTGCTTACAAGTATATGAAGAAAAATCATAGATTTGAGACTAAAAGAGAAGATCTTTGCTCAGCAGCAATGATTGCTATGACTTCAGAAAATCTTGAAGAAACCTTTGATGAAATCAATGAATGTTATGATATTTTAACAGATTGCGGTTTTTCAAAAAATAATGATTTAGAATTATTAAGCAATGTGTTATCAATAATAAATATGCCTGTTGATATAAAATGTGCACAAGTAAGGGATTTAGCAACTAATTTAAAAGAAAATAAGGTTGAGTTTAAGAAATCTTATCTTCCAATACTAGGAATAGCAGTCTTTGTAACTGATGATTACAATAAGTTAAGTAAAAATGTTTTAGATGTTTCAGAGACTTTAAAAGAAAATGAAGGATTTAGATCAGTTACTGTGGATGAAAAAGCTAGAAATATTATGGCTTTAATTTTAGTGGTTAAGGAATATTTGGATAATTTAAAGGATGATTCTAAGCTAAAGATTATAAAGAAATCTTCAGATAAATCCTTAGAGGCTGTATTTGCAATTGCTTCATCTGGTAGTGTTACCATTGAAGAAGTTTTGATATAACTGTTACAGAATAATTAGCTTAAAATTTATTATATAATTAATTTATAAAGTAAAAAGTATTTTTAACAAAAATAGAATGGAAGTTTGTATTTGAGATGAAGGGCATTATCAAAGTATGAAGTTATTTTGATACATGCTCTTTTTCTTTTTAAATAAATTTTAGAATAAAAGTTATAAAATATTTAACAATAAATGGTATAATTAACTGATGGAATAATTGGGATTTTGATTTAATAAGGAGGGGAAAAATGTATAGATATGAATATGTAGAAGCACAAGCTGAAGGTTTCTTTAATAGTGCTAATCATAGAGAAATTATTGATCAATATGCCGAGAGAGGATTTAGATTTATCACTGCAATACCTACTAGTTTTAGTAGCTATGGAAGTATAAAAACCTTTGATTTAGTTTTTGAAATAGAAATAGAATAATTATATTATCAAAATTATTGATAGCATAAGTAAGATAAAGGAATCTATAATAAACACTTTAATATAGATTCCTTTATTTGTATAATTACATCCAAGTTATTTTAGCTTCTTTTCTTGGTACAGTTCTTTTATATTTAACTTTAGGGTAACCAATAACCATACAGTTTACTAAGGATTCATTCTCTTTTAAGCCTAAGAATTCATTTATTTTAGGGTTTACTTCAGAGGCTCTTTGTAAAAATCCACTAAAATATGTTCCAAGTCCTAAGGCATTAGTCATAAGCTCCATATTAGATGCTGCAAGAGAAGCATTTACAGTAGATTCTGATTTAACAATTATAAGTGCAGGAGCTTTAAAGAATAGTTTATCTTCACCATTTGGATCTTCTAAGAAATCATTATACATTTTAATCCACATATAACAATATCTCTTTATATTTTCAGGAGTAGTTTCTTTATTTAATAAATTTTCTCCTAGAGATTTTAAGGTTTCTAGAACTATTTTTCTAAGTTCTTGAATCTTATCTTTTACAACAACATAAGAAACATTTTGAAGATTACTACCTGTTTGAGTAAATCTTCCTGCTTCTATTATTTTTTCAAGTTTTTCATCTTCAACATCTCTGTTTTGGAAAAGTCTTGTACTTCTTCTGAACTTAATAAAATTTAAAAGTCTATCTGAATCTATATCAAAACTTTCTTTCTTATATTCTTGAATTTTACTCATATCGTAATCTGAATCTGAAACAGCTTCCTTAGGACAAATAGCAATACAGTGTCCACATTCTATACAACTTTTATTTTTTATATGGGCCTTACCATCTACCATTTCTATATCACTAACTATACAGTCTTGCATACAAAGAGTACAGCCTATACATTTACTAGTATCTACATTCATCATAATAAATCAACCTACCTATCTAATAATTTATATATCTAAATAAAATTATAGTAATCATGAATTTTTAAGACAAGTACGCAATATTTATTTAGTTACTTACAAAAAGTTAAGTATTGAAGTTAATTTTATTTAATTTAATATTATATAATTTATAATGGATTTAAAGTAAATAAGACTTTAGAAAAGTGGAAGTTATTTGTATAAATGCTTTATTTAAGAAGAAGTAAAATAGACTATTAAGAAATATTATTATGTGATATCATTAAGCAGTAAAATAAATTTTAGGACCGGTGTTATATGAAAAAACATAATAAAAGGAAGATTAATGAAAAGCATATAGAACACGCTTTAAAGGTTTTAAGTGGTAAATGGAGATTAAAAGTTTTATGGGAAGTTTCTAGTTATGAAAACATAAGGTTTAATCAGCTACAGAAAAACGTGGATGGAATATCTAGTCTTATGCTAACAAGAGTTTTAAAAGATCTTATAGATAACAAACTTGTTATAAGAACTCAATTTAATGAGGTGCCTCCCCATGTTGAATATTCTTTAACTGACTTAGGGAGAAGTCTATGTCCTATAATAAGGCTTTTAGAGGATTTCGGTAAAAAGACATTAGAATAAAAAATATAAAAAATCAAAATTTACTTAAAATACAGTTTAAAATTAAAGTTTAAAAGAGGAGTTTTAATATCCAAATTAGGTAGGAATATTAAAACTTCTTATTTTTTTATTTAATTTTCAATCTTTAAAATTTACTTATGAAATATAATTTGAATAGGAAATAAAATATGAACAAATTGTAACTAAATGTGGTACAATTTTTATAGAAGTATATTTAAAATAAGCAAATAAGAGTTTGAAAGAAGGAGAAAGCCTTGGAAGTAAATAGTATAAGAAAAACTTTAAAAAAGGCATTACCACCAACTATTTTATCTATGGTTTTACTTTTAGTAAATTTAAAGTTTTTTGGATTAAGTAATATAATTATTGCAACTTATATGACTTTAACATTTATAAGGATGAGGACATATCTAATAATTGAAAATAATATTTTTAAGCCCTTATTTATACAATTAGCCATAGGGATATTAGCATCTGTTGCAAGTATGGGAGGACTTTTAGAGGTATTAATAAACTTTTTTGGAATAATAATATTGGTTTATTTACTTACAGATGAGTATAATCCGGATAGTTATTTTCCTTACTTAATGGCCTTCGTTCTTCTTCAAATGTTTCCAGTGAAATTTGATCAAATTTATAATAGGCTTTTAGGAATTTTTGTATCATATTTAATAGTTTATTTAGCTTTAATGATTGTATCACCTAAGGGAGAAGATAATAAAATTCAAGAACTAATAAAAAGTGGATTTGAAAATATTCATTCTCAATTTAAAAATCTTTATTATGATGATATAGATAAAGTTAAAAGTGAACAGATAGAGCTTTTTGATATTTGTAGGGAGCTTAATAGATTTGTGTACTCAGGTGGAAGAAGAAAGTACTATCAAATTATGATTGCTTTCCAACATATAAATAATATTATACATGATCTAAAAAGTTCAAAGGAAATAATTGAGGAAAATAAAAAGGAATTTAAAAGGTTTTATAAGTTATTTAAATATCTTGAAAATAATTTTAATGATTATAAATTATGTAATGAAAAGTTAGAGGGATTTAAAAAAGAATTTAAATTCCACAATAAAAATCTTACTTTTTATACAAGTTTAGTTTTAAAATATTTATCAGAATCTATAGAACATTTGAATTATCATAGATTTAACTTAAGGAAGTTTTTAAACTTTAAAAATAACAAGGATTATTTTCAAGTTTATAGTAAATATAACTTTAAACTTAATGAATTTAAACTTAGATTTGCTATAAGAATGTCAGTTATAGTAACTTTATCTTTTTTCGTAATTAGAAGGTTTTCCTTACCAAAGGGATATTGGTTACCAATGACAGTCTTTATTTTAGCTCTTCCTTTTTATGAAGATAGTAAAGCAAGGGTTTACGCTAGGTTTAGAGGAACTATTTTAGGAGTTATAGTAGCATTTCTACTATTTTCTGTTTTTAAAGGACAAGAGATGCATTTTGTTATAATTTTAGTTACAACATTTTTTATGTATGCTTTTAAAGATTATGCAACAATGAGTATATATGTAACTTGCTATGCTTTAGCCATAACTACCATATCTATGAGTGATGGGGAAGCGGTTATATTAAGACTATTATACACAGGAATCGCTGCTATAGTAGTATTATTTGCTAATAAATTTATTCTTCCTAATAAAAATCATGTTGAACTTATAAATATGGTGAAAAGGTTAATTGAGCTAGATAAGGTTATGATCACTAAAGTAAGAGAAGCACTAGAAAAAGATTTTGATGAAATGGAATTAAGAAGAATTATTTATTCTTCATATTTAATTAGTGGGAGAATACAAATGCATACAAATCCTAGTGATGAAAAAGAAGATAAAGAAATTAAAAAGTTTATGCTTTCAAATAGTGAATTTACAACTTCAATTATAAACTATGCAGTTGTTTTGAGTAATTCAAATAAAGGAGCCTTAGATTATGAGTACATAAATGAAGGTATAAGTTTGATTGAAGAAAAATTAAGGAGTTTTAAGGAAGAATTTTTTTATAATCCTAATTACATAGGAAGCTTTTGTAAAAACATTCAATTAATAGACCATGAGGATAATTATAAGAATTATTGTTTAATTAAGTGTGTAGACAGGGTTTATAACCTTGAAAAGAATTTAAATGTATTAAAGAAAACAATAATAAATTAAGATAATAATTTTAATATTCAATTTAAAAAATCCTTTATTTTAAAAATAAAATTAACTTTTTACTTAACTTAACATATTTAATCATTTATATGCATATATAAATAATAGTTGCTTAAATTTTATCTTTAGGTAAGACTTAAAGGAGGAGATGCTCTTTAGTTACTAAAAATGCAATCAAATATATTCTAATATTGTATAATATAATCACAAAAGTATGTCATTATATTAGTAAACACTATATACCAAAAGAGTTTGCGGAATTATTATTTATACACGAGTTTTAACTTCTGACCTAAAAGGTGATTTAAAAAATTAAATTGAATTTCTTAGATAATATTATAATGATAAAGGAATAATATTAGATGAAGTTATTGAGGCTTTAATAAAAGATTAGAGAGGATGAAGAAGTTGAAAAGAGCATATAAGATGGAGATTAATCCTACTGATGAACAAAAGTCTAAAATACACCGAACTATTGGCGTATCAAGATTTGTGTATAATTTTTATATTGCTCGTAATAAAGAAATTTACGAAAGAAAAGGAAAGTTTATTAGTGGGATGGATTTTTCAAAATGGTTAAATAATGAATATATCCCTAATAATCAAGAGGTAAAATGGATTAAAGAAGTATCTTCAAAAGCTACTAAACAAGCTATTATGAATGGAGATAAAGCTTTTAGAGATTTCTTTAAAAAAGCTAAAGGTTTTCCAAAATTTAAGAAAAAGAAAAACCAAGATGTAAAAGCTTATTTTCCTAAGAATAATAAGACCGATTGGACTTTAGAAAGACATAGAGTAAAAATACCAACACTTGGATGGGTAAGATTAAAAGAGTTTGGATATATTCCTATAAATTCAGTAGTTAAAAGTGGTACAGTTAGTCAAAAAGCAGATAGATATTATGTATCTATACTTGTTGAAGAAGATGATAAAAAAGTATATAAATCTACTAATGAAGGTTTAGGTATAGATTTAGGAGTAAAAGAATTTGCTGTATGTAGTGATGGAAGTAAGTTTAAAAACATAAATAAAACTTCAACAGTTAAGAAAATCGAAAAGAAACTAAAAAGAGAGCAAAGAAAACTTTCAAGGAAATATGAAAGCTTAAAAATAAGAAATAAAAATATAAAAGAAGGGAGAGCTACTGGTCAAAATATTCAAAAACAAATAGTCAAAGTACAAAAACTTCATCAGAGATTAACAAATATAAGAACTGATTATATAAATAAAACAGTATTTTCAATAGTTAATCAAAAACCAAGCTATGTAACTATTGAATATTTAAATGTTAAAGGAATGATGAAGAATAAGCATTTATCTAAAGCTATTGCAAGTCAGAAGTTTTTTGAATTTAAAACTAAGTTAACAGTTAAATGTAAAGAAAATCATATAGAACTTAGAATAGTTGATAGATTTTATCCATCATCAAAGACTTGTAGTAATTGTGGAAAGATTAAGAAAGATTTAAAACTATCAGACAGAATTTATAAATGTGATTGTGGATTAGCTATTGATAGAGATTTAAACGCAAGTATTAATCTTAAAAATGCTAAAGAATATAAGATAGCTTAAAATCAAAAGCACTTATATATGTACGGAGGGCTAACTTCGGAATTTAAGCCTTTGGAGAGCCATACAAAATCGTAGTAGCTTAATGCAAGGCGAGGTTCTATGAAGAAGGAAAATTCTCAATATGGATATGTTTGACCATATTTTGAGTAGCAGTAGAGATGGAGTTAAAGTTAAGATGCAATTATAAGGAAAGTAATGATGAATTAAAGCAAGTTGAAGAAAAAAATCAAAGTGCAGATGCTTTTTGTTTTAATTGTGAAAAAGGTTTTAGTGTAAATGATGGAGGATACTTCATAGTAGATGAACCATATTGCTCTTTAGAATGTGTTATAGAGGCAATAATAAAAGAAATAAATAGTGATCTAATGATTAAAAAGATGGATAGAGATAATATTGATCTAAAATATTTATATAATAGTTCAGCTAAGAAAAATTTACTTCACTTAAAAAATCATTATAATTTAGACTCTACTCAAAAGGAAAGAATAATAGAATTTACCAAAGAAAAGGGAGCAATATATTTAGTAGAATTTTTAGAAAAAGTTTTATATGATGATTAAATTTAAAATAATATATTGGTTTAAAGTAATGTTTTAAATTAGAGATAAGATAATATATGTATATAAAATATATGGATTAGAAAAGTGCGTAACTATTAGTTATGCATTTTTTTTATTAATTTTAAATTTTAAGGTGAAAATTAAACTAACAGGATATTTAATTAATTTAAAATCGTTAAGCTTGTGTAAAGGAAGTGGTGGTATAATAATTGGAATGCTAAACAACGGATGAAGATTTTGAAAATGTAATTGAAATGATGAAAAGTTTAGAAAATGGTAGAGATATATAGAAATGTTTATATATAGAAATATTTATTTGTAACAAAGTATAAAAGAAAAAGATACTAAGTATATTAAAAAGCTACACATAAATGTGTAGCTTTTTCTTTTAGGAACATATAAAAATAAAATTACATATTATATAACTAAAGTATTTTTATAATAATTAATTATCAATTGATAATATAAATTATATATGTGCCTTGATTTTATATGTTTTATTTAAGTTTTAATATATTAATTGATAATATTAGGGGGATAAATATGGAGTCAAGATATTGTGAAGCTAATAAAGTAACAATTATATCTATATTATGGAATATAGTTTTAGCTATAATCAAAATATCAGCAGGTATAATAGGAAAGTCTAATGCTATGATAGCAGATGGTGCACATTCAGCATCAGATATTATAAGCTCTGTAGGAGTATTAATTGGAAATAAAATAGCAAGCATACCAAAGGATAAGGGACATAATTATGGACATGAAAAAGCTGAAACTTTAGTCTCTTTTTTATTAGCTATCCTACTAGTAATTTTATCTATAAAGATTGGGTATAATGGGGTTTATTCACTTTTTCATTTAAATGAAGTGCAAATTCCAACAACTTTTCCTTTAGTTGTATCAGTTATATCTATTCTTATAAAGGAATATCAGTATAGAATTACTATTAAGGTAGCTAAGAAGACAAATTCACCAGCATTAAAGGCTGATGCATGGCATCATAGGTCAGATGCATTATCATCAGTTGCAGCTTTTATAGGAATAGGTGGAGCTATTTTAGGGTTTAAATCACTAGATTCCATAGCATCAATAGTTGTTGCTCTTTTTATAGCAAAGGTAGGAATTGAAATTTTAATAGGTTCAGCAAATGAGCTTATGGATATTTCTATTGATGAGGAGAAGGAAAAGGAAATAAAAACTATAGTAGATGAAGTTGAAGGAATTAAGTCTTTAAGAGAGATTAGAACAAGAAAGTATGGGGCTATGGCTTATGTAGATTTAGTAATATGTGTTGATAAAGATATTTCAGTTTTTGAGGGACATAGGATTGCTAGTGATTTAGAGAATCTAATATTAAAAAAAATGAAATTTATTAAAGGTGTTACTGTTCATGTTGAACCTTTAATATAACTTTAAGATTTATATTTATAAAGTAATTTTAATAAGGATAGTTAAACTATCCTTATTTTTTATATTTATTTAATATGTGGTAACTAAAAAGTGCCTAATTGTTTAAACTAATACAAGTTGCTAAAATTAAATTAACTTAAGAGAGAATAATGTATTTTAAAAGAGATTTTAGGATGAATTTATATAAAAATTAATATTAAAAGTTTGGAGTGAGAAAAATGAATAAATATGAATATATTATAATAGGATTTGGAAAAGGTGGGAAAACACTTGCTGGTTACTTAGGAAAACTAGGTAAAAAGGTTGCTATAATAGAAAAATCAGATAAGATGTATGGTGGAACATGTATAAATGTTGGATGTATTCCTACAAAAACTTTAGTACATAAAGCAAAAGTGTCCTTATATAAAGGGTTAAATACCTTTGAAGAAAAAGCAAGAGAGTATAGAAAATCTATAGAAGAAAAAAATGCTTTAATAGAAGCTTTAAGAGATAAAAATTATAATATGCTAAATAATAATGAAAATGTAGATGTATTTAACGGAATAGCTTCATTTATTTCAAATACAGAAATACTTATTAATGGTGAAAAAGAAGATATAATTTTAGAGGGAGAAAAAATCTTTATAAATACAGGGGCTACTACTATAATTCCTAATATACAAGGAATAAAAAGTAGCAGTAAAATATATAACAGTACTACCATAATGGAATTAAAAGAATTACCAAAACATTTAGTTATAGTTGGCGGTGGATATATTGGATTAGAATTTGCATCAATTTATGCAAGTTTTGGCTCAAAAGTAACAGTAATAGAGGCCTTTGATAGAATTGCTGGCAGAGAAGATGAGGATATTTCTAAAAGTATAAAAGAAATTCTAGAGAAAAAAGGAATCGAATTCTTATTAGGATCAAAAGTTAAATCTTTTGAAGAAATACATGGAGAAGTTGAAGTTTCTTATGAAAATAGCTTAGGTGAGTTAAATAAAATTACAGGAGATGCAGTTTTAATAGCTATAGGTAGAAAACCAAATACTGAAGAATTAAATTTGGAGGCTGCAGGTGTTAAAGTAACAGATAGAGGAGCTGTAGAAGTTAATAATAAACTAAAAACAAATGTCCCTAATATCTGGGCTATTGGAGATGTTAATGGTGGTCCTCAATTTACATATATATCTTTAGATGATTTTAGAATTATAAAAGATAATTTATTTGGAGAAGGAAAGAGAAGTACTGATGATAGAAAATTTATTCCATACTCAGTATTTATTGAACCAAACTTATCTAGAGTTGGATTAAGTGAAAAAGAAGCTTTAGAAAAAGGCTTTGAAATAAAAACTGCTAAATTAGATGTTAATACTATTCCAAGGGCAAAGGTTATTGGAGAAACTGAAGGAATTATGAAAGCTATAGTAGATGTAAAGACAAACAAGATATTAGGTTGCACACTTTTATGTGCAGAATCAGCTGAAATAATAAATATAGTTACCTTAGCCATGAAAGCTGATGAGGATTACACTTTCTTAAGGGATAATATATTTACTCATCCAACTATGAGTGAGGCTTTAAATGATTTATTCTCATTAATTTAGTTAAAAATTATAATTTTATATTATGATATTAAAAAAGTGGATTCTTAAGGAATCCACTTTTAATTTTTTATAAGTTCATACTAACTTAAAGATGTTCTTCCTATAGAAGTATTATCAGATTTTCTATCTCTTAAAGCAAGAATTGGATTTTCTTTTGTTTCAAATCTATAATCTTCATTATTTTTTGAAATAAAATCAACTATGACCTTATGACTTGGAACATCTTCAACATTTTTATTAACTTTATTTTGGAATTCATGGAATGATGAATCAGGACCTAATTTACTTACATCAACATAATCATCTTTTATAGTTGTATTATTAACAGTATTATCTAATATATCTCTAACATAAGATATATTTTCTCCAAGTGTTAGAAGTTCTGGGAATTCACCATTTGGAATAACTTCTTGCCATTCTTTATTTTCATATTTTTTAAGAAGATCACAAGCTTTATGTAATTGAGCAACTTCCTGAACGAAGCATTGTTCCCATAGTCCTTTAATATATGGATCAACTTCAGAATTATAACAAGAATAATATAAATATGCTTCAGTGTATTTATGCATAAGTAGATTTTCAAGCCATGTACAGTTAGGATCTAAAAGACTTCCATAGTGAGAAACGTGTTGTTCTTCTATTAAGCCTATTTCTTGATAAAGATTTCTTCCAATATCACTAGTATAGAAACCTGCTATATTCATGTAATAATTCATAGTTTGTTGTTCTGCCGCAGTTATTATTGATATATCTAGTTTAGTAATAAGTTCTGCTGTTTTAAAATCAACAAAGTTTCTTATGTTGTCAGCGGGGCATCTATGTTCAGATATGGTTGGTCTACCTGGCATTATTTCTGTATAATGTCCAACTAGATTTTCTGCTTTTGTTCCTTCTTCCATAAATAATAAATCTGAATATCTATATAAGTGGTCAAAATCCTCAAGTAATGCAAAATCTAAAGCTTTTTTTACATGTTCATTAGGTTCACGTTTTGCAAGTCTAGCAGTTAAATCTACAGCTAGTTGTTCATAGCTTATGGTAGTCTCTAAAATACTTTCATTAGCAGGTCTTAGTGAACTAATTAGCATTTGTTGTTGTTTATCTAATCTTCTAGCAAGGGCAAGTTCTCTTCTAAGTTCATTGTTATTACAATTTCTAGAGAATTGATGAGAAAACCAGTTTGCTTCAAATTCAGCTCCATTCATTAAAATTATTCTAGTTTTTGTATAAGGATCAACTTCGTTTTTATTATAAGGTTTTGCGTAAATATTTCTCCAGTCTGTAAAATAGTCTTGGATTTTTGAGCTTTTTTCTAAAAATGGATTCATAATAAATAAATCACTACCTTTCCAAATTTTAATATAATTTTAGTATTACAAATTCTATTTTTAGTATTCATTAATTATGAAAATAATCATTTATTTGTAATCATATGGTACAATTAACTTAAGAAAAGACTATTTGGAAAGAAATATATATTATTAAGGGGGGACTTATTTGAGAATAATCGATATTATATTAAGCATAACTATATTGATTAGTAGTGCAGTTAATACAATTATTGGCAAAGATAATAAACTAATGAACTATTCAGAAGATAAATTAAATGAATTAGAAATATATAATTCTGCTAGTTTAGAAAAATTTATTTTAGAAAGAAATTTTGAAAGTTTATTAGATAAATCTAATAAAGAATTTAGCCATAATATTGAGAAAGACTTAATAGATAATAGTTCAAATGTGGAAGAAGATAATGCATATTTAGAAACTAATAGATTTAATAGAGAAAATCATTTAAAGGATTCTGTTATTAGAGATGGATATGGTGCTTATATTGAAGATGGTTACATAAAATTTGGAGAAAAAAATAAGAGCTTAAGAATTTTTACTAAAGGTAATTATGAAAATGGTGGAGTTAAATTAGAGGTAGCTGTCAATGATTATGATGATACTAGAGAGCTTGAAAATACTTATGGTTATTTAGTTGGAGAAGAACCAATTAGTCTAGGTGGTTTAGATAGTGGTTATTACTTTGAAACGGTAATAATAAAAGGGGTGATGGTTGAATATCCTAATATAGTTGTTTTAGATAAAAACTATCAATTAGATGATAAATCGGCACTTTCTTTTAAAAGTAAGGATGGACTAATCGAATTTTCTTTAATTAACCTTAAAAATTATAATGATGATGACAGTAAGTTTCTTTATAAAAAAGAAACTAGCTATGGAGAGGTATTAGAATCTATGTGTGGTGATGATTGGTTTTACTCATATACTAAAAAAAATGGTGAGATTATATATAGTTTAAAAGTTTTAGATGGAGATAGATTAAAAGGATTTTCTTATAAGTTTCCAGTTCAATATAAAGATGAATTTAAGCCTATTATAGAACGAAGTAGAAAAACCTTTGAAATGTTTAATGGTTTTCCAAAGAGTATAAATTAAAAATATATTTTAATAACAGTATAATTAAATATAAGTTTAATGTATTAAAAAGTTTAAGAAGATAGGGGTAATTTCATGTATTTATCTCTATCTTTAAATTTTTTATAATAAGGTTTAGGTAAAATAGTAATTAACTTTTTAGTTGAATTATTTTATAATATAGATTTAAAAGTAGAGTAGATAGTAGGTATAAGTAGGTTAGAATAATTTTATTGAAAATAAGGAGGGATATGCCTTTGAACTTAGATATTTTTATGAAGAACTTAGTAAGGCGAACTTCCAGTTTTACTAGAGAACAAGGTAAAAAGTTAATTCAGGAAGCATATGTTAAAGATGTTAAGGGTAAGAGCATAGATGGAATTTATCATATTTATGGAAGTGTATTAAATGATGATAAAAACTGGGATTATAATACACACATAAAAATAAATATGAAAAATAGTGATATTATGGGTACTAATTGTAGTTGTGAAACCTTTAAAGAGAATAGTAAACATATAAAAAATTATGTGTGTAAACACATTTCAGCAACTAATGATGTTTTTTATTCCTTAGCAAAGAAGAAGATGCAAAAGAATAAATTAAAAAGTAATAATAAGCCTAAATTAGTTAAAGAGAAAAATGAGGAACATAAAGGGCAAGAAAAGAGGTTTTTATCTTTAGATATAAATATTAAGCACATGGTAAAAGAGGGAGTTACTTTATTTAACTGTGAGTTTAGAATTGGTGTAGGAAATTTAAATTTAATACTGGATTTAAAAGATTTCTTATATAAAAATAGCTTAAAAAAGCCTTTGAAATTTAATGATGGATTTGCTTATAATCCATTAAAAGATGAATTTTTAGATGAAGATAAAAGAGTTCTTCAATTTGTAGCAAGCCATAAGGATATGATAAGTGGAAGATATTTAAGGCTTAAACAAAATAATTTAAAGGATTTTCTAAAATTAATTGATGAAAAAAAGAAAATAAATTTTAATTTTAACTCAATTAATTATGAGGTTAAGATTAAAAAAGAAAATGTTCCAGTAGCTCTGACTTTAAAGGAAGGTAAAGAGGAATTTGTATTAAGTCACCATAAGAAATTCCCTGTTCTTTTAAATAACTTAGGAGATGTGATGTTTTTTGATAGAAATTTATATCTTCCAAGGAAGAGGCAGTTAGAATACTACATTCCAATTCATAAGTTATTTTTGAAAAATAACACAATCACATATAAGAAGAGCTTAGAGAATCTAAGGAACCTATTAGAAGAACTTAAAAACATAAGCAAGAATATAGTTCTAGATGAAAATGTTAGGGCTTTTAAAGAAAAGCTTATGAAAACAACCTTTAATTTATATAAAACTAAGGGGAAAATTTATTGTAATGTAAAGATTGATTATTGTGGATACATAATTGATTTAATAAGAGATGAAAAAGATAATAGCTTTTTAAGAGATTTAAAAAGTGAAAAGTATATAGAATTTCAACTTGAAAGATTTAAGTTCATAAAGAGAGAAGAAGACTTTTGTTTTATAGGAAATGAAGAGGAAATGTATGAGCTTTTATCTAAGGGAATTAAAAGGCTTAGAGAATTTGGAGAAGTTTTATTATCAGAAGAACTTAAGGAGTTTAAGGTTTTAGATTCATCACTTATTTCATCAGAACTTATAGAACTTAGTAATTTTTATAAGCTTAAGTTTGATTTTGGAGATTTTGAGTTAAGAGAACTTAGGGAAAGTATAGAAGCTATGAAAAGGGGAGACCGCTTTTATAGAACTAAGAAGGTTTATTTAGATTTAGAGGATCCTGGTATAGTAAACTTTTTAAATCTTCTAGAGGATTTAGGACTAGAAAATATAAAAGATAATGAAGTCTATATAGATAAGAGCAAGTTTTTATATATTCAAGAAAAATTAAAGGATAGAAATCTCTCCTTTATAAAAGGGGGAAATGTTCTTCAAGAAATAGTAGGAAAGCTTCTAAATAAAGAATTTAAGAGAAAGCTTGTTCCAAGGGCTTTAAATGCAGAGCTTAGACCTTATCAAAAAGAGGGCTTTAAATGGATTAATGAAATTACTGATTTAGGTTTTGGTGGAGTTTTAGCAGATGATATGGGACTTGGTAAAACCCTTCAAATAATAGCCTTTTTATTATCTCAGAAAAAAAGCAAAAGCATAGTTGTTGTTCCAACTTCTGTTATATATAACTGGATGGATGAGTTTGAAAAGTTTGCTCCAAGCATAAAGATTGGATTAGTCCACGGTAGTAAATCTAAGAGAGATAAGGTTTTAAGAGATTTTAAAAGAGGACTTGGTATTAAGGTAGAAGAGGATAATTTAAAAGAAAAATCCTATGAAAAATATGATGTTTTATTAACTACCTATGGAACCTTAAAGAATGATGAAAAAGCTTATGAAAACTTAAGTTTTGATTATTGCATAATAGATGAGGCTCAGAACATAAAGAATCCAGTAGCACAAGCAACTTTATCTGTTAAAAATATTAAATCAAGATGCAATATTGCCTTAACAGGAACTCCTATAGAGAATAATTTAATGGAGCTTTGGTCAATATTTGATTTTGTTATGCCTGGATATTTATTTACTAAGGAGAGATTTAGAGAAAGATTTATTTTAGATGAAAGCAATTTAAGTGAATTAAAATCCTTAATAACTCCTTTTATTTTAAGAAGACTTAAGGAAGATGTTTTAAGTGAACTTCCAGAAAAACTTGAGAAAAAATACTTAGTAGAAATGAAAGGAAAACAAAAACAGTTATATAGTTCATATGTAAAGGCAATAAAGAATCAATTAAATGAAAATAAAAGCTATGAAAAGAGTGGAAGAGATAAAATTAATCTATTTGCCTATTTGACAAAATTAAGAGAAATTTGTTTAGATCCTTCACTAGTTGTACCAGATTATACTGGAGGAAGTAGTAAGCTTACTGTGGTAAAAGAAATTGTAAAAGATGCTAGTGAATCAGGAAAGAAGATTTTACTATTTTCTCAATTTACTTCAGTACTACAAAAAATAGAAGAGGACTTTAAAAAAGAGGATATTTCTTATTTATACTTAGATGGAGGAACTTCTGCTAAGGATAGAGTAGAGAGAGTTAAAAAATTCAATGAGGATAGTAATATTAAAGTGTTTTTAATATCTCTAAAGGCTGGGGGAGTTGGATTAAATTTAACCTCTGCCAGTGTGGTTATACATTTTGATCCTTGGTGGAATCCAGCCGTAGAAGACCAAGCTACAGATAGGGCACATAGATTTGGACAAGAAAATAAAGTTGAAGTTATAAAGTTAGTTGCAAAGGATACTATTGAGGAAAAAATAGTATTAATGCAGGAGGATAAAAGAGAACTTATTCAAAGTTTAATGGATGGAAAAACTATGGATGGTAAGGGATTAAAACGTCTTACGGAAGAAGAAATTAGTAAATTATTTGAGTAAGGATTTAATAAAAGAAAAAAAGCTAAGATATTTAAGCATCTTAGCTTTTTTTCTAATCTTACCATTATCTGTAGTTGGTGGCAAACCAAGTTAGAGAGTTTAAAGAAATAAGACTAAAATTAATCTTATTTATACATAAAAATCATCCAAGTTATTTTTAAAGCAAAGAAGGTTGTTTACTCTAAAAATACAATATAAAAAACAGGCTAACAGAAAATCCGAAAAGTTTATAGTATAACCATACGTTCCTAAAGTATGTTATTAAAATTTAAATATACTATAATATACATTATAAACTACTATTTGCAATATATAAACTAATTTTTAAAATTTGGTTAAAATAAATATTTTTACTAAAGAAAAAGTGTTTATTTACATGTTAGTTTTGAAAGTTATTCAGTAATTCTGTTATAATTAAGCAGATGAATTTAGAACTAATATAAATAAGAATTTGACTTTAGGAAGGAATGTTTATAATTACTAATGAGAATAAACAAGCTTTTTAGCAATTTTGGGATATGCTCTAGAAAAGAAACTAATAAAATTATTAGAGAGGGAAGGGTTATTGTTAATGGCAAGCCATGTATTGAGGGGCAATGGGTTGAATTAAGTGATGAAATACTTTTAGATGGAAAACCCTTAGTTCCAAAGGAAAAGATTTATATAGCACTTAATAAGCCTGTAGGAGTTGTATGTACTGCTGCAGAAGAAGTTAAGGATAATATAATAGATTACTTAGGGATAGATGATTATGTTTTTCCAATAGGAAGACTAGATAAGGACTCTCAAGGATTAATAATTTTAACTAATGATGGAGATTTAGCAAATGAAGTTTTAGCAGCAGAAAATAACCATGAAAAGGAATATATAGTAACCTTAGATCAACCTTTTTATGATGATTTTATTGAAAAGATGGAGCGTGGTGTTGAAATATTAGGACAAGTAACAAAACCTTGTAAACTAAAGAGAATAAATGAAAATACCTATTCAATAATATTAACTCAAGGGTTAAATAGACAAATAAGAAGAATGAGTAAGGTTTTTGGCTTTAATGTAGTTAAGTTAGAGAGAATTAGAATTCTTAATATAACTCTTGAAGACATAGAATATGGAAAGTGGAGATATATAAATAGGGAAGAAATTGAGATTTTAAAAAAACTTATAAAATAATTAAGGGGATAACAATGGAAAATAATAAGGTTAAAGTGTGGTTTTTAAAGTTAGTTGTAAGTTTAGTGTCTGTACTAATTATTTATACAATTGCATCTGATTTGTATAAAATAGCTTATCTTGAATTTAAAGGAGTAGAAACAACAGGAAAGTTAATAACTTTTAATGAAAAGATTAATTCGGGAAAGTTTAAGTCAAAATCATATACTCCCGTTGTAAGGATAAAGGTTTACGGACAAGAGATTGATGTTCCTGCAAAGTTAAATAAAATTGATAAAGACTTAGTTGACTTTGTTGGAGATGAAGTGAAAGTTAAATATTCTTCTAAAGATTATAATCTTTTAATTATAAATGATAAAAAATATCTTTTAAATAGAATTAATTACATGCTACTAGCAGTTCAAATTTTAATATTTGCTTTATTATCTGTTTGTATGAAGGCTACTTGTGGAGAAGATGGGAAAGTAAAATGGATTATTGGGAAGAAAAATCCTGTTTTAAATTTGTTGTTTTGGACACCAGGTTTAGTATTTTCATTTTCATGGATTTATTATCAAATAATATTAGGGAAGTATGCCATGGAACAGTTTGACTTTATAGGTGCATTAGGTACATTTATGTTTTTATTAGTTTATATTATTATTTCGGCTAATTTTATTAAAAGGAATAAAAAATTTCATAAAGTTTAAATAAAACAATGAAAAGCTCAAAATAAACTAGAAAATTATATTTATTAAAATAGTTTGTAGGGTTGACACTTTGAAATTTATTGCATAGAATAAAATTAACAATAGAATATTAATCGGTAGGTGAGGTTACCACCGGGATACGGATTGCTGCCGCAAAATAGTGGAGACACTATGAGAAGGTTAGCAGGCTATGTCGAGAAACAAGGCATAATCTAATGCAATTTCATTGCCCAGTGAAGCTAAAACTTGAACGATATTATACTTAAGCAAATTTTTTGCTTATAGTTTTATTTTGTTTGAATTTAATCCTTACCTAATTTTAGGTGAGGATTTTTATATTTAAATCAAAAATTATTTGAAATTATTTTAAGAAAGTTGAGGTGGTAGTAATGGATACGGGGAGTAGTAGAGGCATAAAAGTCACAGGCGAAGTACTTTTTATAAAAAATGCTTTAAGAATATTTTATTTCATATTCTTACTGCCATTTTTTACTTAGCTTAATATAATTAAATAAGGTAAAAGTATACTTTTGTCCTGTACAATGTCTTTACTTCCTAAAAATTATTTAGAAAATTAGGAGGTAAGAAGGATGAAAAAGAGAACAGAACAAAAAGTTATAAGTGAAGTTTTAATCAATGAAAGATTAATAAAAGCAAGTAAGATGAGCAAAGAAAATTTATTAAAGGAAATGAAAAATACTTTAAATGGATATAGCAAAGAAGAAGTTGAAAGAAGAATTCGTAAATATGGCAAAAATGTAATTTCACATGAAAAGGGTGATTCAGTTTTAAAAAGACTTATTGAATCCTTTGTTAATCCATTTACAGTTGTACTTTTTATTCTTGCAATAATATCAGCATTTACAGATATTATTTTACAAGCTCCAAAGGATAGGTCCTATAGCACAGTAGTAATAATAATAACAATGGTTACTATTAGTGGAATATTAAAGTTTGTTCAAGAAAGCAAATCTAATAATTCAGCTGAAAAATTAAAGGATATGATAAAAGTAGCAGCTACAGTTGAAAGAAGAGGTAAAAAAGAAATTGAGCTTTCACAAATTGTACCAGGAGATATAGTTTATTTATCTGCAGGAGATATGATTCCAGCAGATGTAAGAATAATATCTTCTAAGGATTTATTTGTTAGTCAAGCTTCATTAACAGGTGAAAGTGAACCAGTTGAAAAGTTTAGTAAAGAAATAAATTCTAATATAAATAGTCCTTTAGAAAGTACAAATCTAGGCTTTATGGGAAGTAATGTAATAAGTGGCTCTGCTATTTGTATTGTAATTTCAACTGGAGATTATACTTACTTTGGTTCTATGGCAAATACAATTACTGATGACAAAGTTGTCACTAGTTTTGAAAAAGGAGTAAACTCAGTTTCTTGGTTATTAATTAAATTCATGATGTGCATGGTGCCAGTTGTATTTTTTGCAAATGGATTAACTAAGGGAGATTGGGGTGAATCATTTTTATTTGCATTATCAGTTGCAGTAGGTTTGACTCCAGAAATGTTACCTATGATAGTTACAACAAACCTTGCAAAGGGTGCTGTTAAAATGGCAAAGAAAAAAACTGTTGTAAAGAGTTTAAATTCAATGCAAAATTTTGGAGCTATGGATGTGCTTTGTACTGATAAAACAGGAACATTAACTGAGGATAAAATTGTATTACAATATCATCTTGATGTTCAAGGAAATGAAAATGAAAGAGTTCTTAGACATGCTTTTTTAAATAGCTTTTTCCAAACAGGATTAAAAAATCTTATGGACTTAGCAATAATAGATGAAGCTAACAAATTAAATCTTAGTTATTTAAAAGAAAAATATACTAAGGTTGATGAAATACCTTTTGATTTTAATAGAAGAAGAATGAGCGTTGTAATAAAAGATAAGAAAGGTAAAACTCAACTAATTACTAAAGGGGCAGTTGAAGAAATGCTAAAAATTTCTTCAAAGGTAGAATATAGAGGAAAAGTTGAAAGTTTAACAGAGGAAATAAAAAAAGAGATATTAGAAATAGTTGAGAGATTAAATAGTCAAGGTATGCGTGTCATTGCAGTTTCACAAAAAACTAATCCTTCTGTAGAGGGTGTTTTTTCAGTAGCTGATGAATCTAATATGGTTTTAATGGGATATCTTGCTTTTTTAGATCCACCAAAGGAATCTACATTATCTGCAATTAAAGCTCTTAATGAAAATGGAGTATCAGTAAAAGTTTTAACAGGAGATAATGATGGGGTTACAAAATGCATTTGCAAACAAGTTGGAATAGAAGTAGAAAATATTCTTTTAGGATCACAAATAAGTGAAATGGATGATGAGGAATTAAAGAAAAAAGTTGAAAAAATTAATGTTTTTGCAAAGCTTAGTCCAAGTCAAAAGGCTAGAATAGTTAGAATACTTCGTGAAAATGGACATACTGTTGGTTTTATGGGAGATGGAATTAATGATGCAGCAGCAATGTGTGAAGCAGATGTAGGAATTTCAGTGGATACAGCGGTTGACATTGCTAAAGAATCTGCAGATATAATACTTTTACAAAAGGATCTTATGGTATTAGAACAAGGGGTTATTGAAGGAAGAAGAACCTTTGGAAATATAATTAAATACATTAAAATGACTGCAAGTTCTAACTTTGGAAATATGTTATCTGTAGTTATAGCAAGTGTATTCTTACCATTCTTGCCAATGTTACCTATTCAAATACTAGCATTAAATTTAATCTATGATATTTCTTGTATTTCAATTCCATGGGATAATATGGACGAGGATTATTTAAGAAAGCCTAGAAAATGGGATGCTTCCTCAATAGGTAAGTTTATGATATGGATAGGTCCTACAAGTTCAGTTTTTGATATATTAACTTATATTATTATGTTTTTTATAATTTGTCCAAGCGTTGCAGGAGGACATTATGGTGCACCTGGCGTAGATAATTTATTATTTATTTCAGTATTTAATACAGGATGGTTTGTTGAGAGTTTATGGTCTCAAACCCTTGTTATACACATGATTCGTACTCCTAAACTTCCATTTATAGAAAGTATTGCATCATTACCAGTATTAGCAATTACAACCTTATCAATAATTATTGGAACAGTTATTCCTTACACTTTTTTAGGAAATTCATTAGGCATGAGTAGATTGCCATATGCTTATTTCCCTTGGTTGTTAGGAATAGTAGTATGCTATATGGTTCTTGCAACAATAATGAAGAGTGTATTTAGAAAACATTATGGAGAGTTACTATAAAAAATGTATATAAATTTATCTACTTATTTAGAATAATAGTTATATATATTGTATTATTATATAAATAAGAGAATTATTAAATTTATAGTATGTATAAGAGGTGATGAGAATGGACATTTTATCAAAAAGCATAAAAAATAAGGTGGTTATAGTAACAGGTGGTACTAGAGGAATAGGATTTGCTACTGTGAAAAAATTTCTAGACCATGGTGCTAAGGTTGCTTTATGTGGTTCAAGAAAGGAAACTGTGGATAAAGCATTAGAAGAATTAAATCATATTAATCCTAATTATGATGCAATTGGATTTTATCCTAACTTATTAGATAGTAATGAAGTAAAAGAAATGGTAGATAAGGTTTTAGAAAAATGGGGAACTATAGATATACTTATAAATAATGCAGGAGTTAGTGATAATAAGTCAATATATACCCAAAGTGATGAGGATTTTTCAAAGATAATTGATATTAATGTGAAGGCTATCTTTAATTGCACCAAAGCTGTTTCAGAAATAATGAAAAATAAAAAATATGGAGTAATTTTAAATACTAGTTCTGTTGTAAGTTTATATGGACAAAAAACAGGAGTAGGATATCCTACATCTAAGTTTGCAGTAAATGGATTAACAAAGTCTTTAGCAAGGGAACTTGGAAAGGATGGAATAAGAGTAAATGCTGTAGCCCCTGGAATTATTGCTACAGATATGGTTGCTGCTTTAGATAAGAAATTAGTAGATCAAATAGCTCAAAATGTACCTTTAGGAAGAGTTGGAGAGCCAGAAGACATAGCAAATGCTTTCTTATTCCTAGCCTCTGATATGGCAAGTTATATAAGTGGAGAAATATTATCTGTAGATGGTTCTGTAGTACTTTAATATTTTAAATTTAACACACAAAGTATATATAGATTTAAAACTTAAGTAGTAAATATTTCATGGCAGTAAAATCAATTGAATTATTTGTAAATTATATGTTAAGGATACTTAATTTAAAATAAGTATCCTTAATTTTTTATATTTAAAGTATAATATGGTAAAATTTGATTTATTTAGCTGCTAGGTATAAACTTAAAATATATATTACAAGTTTTTACATAATAAACATTATTTTATTTATAATTATATTTTTAACAAAGGAAGTTGGGGAGGAAATGAACATAAGTCAAGTAATAATAAGGATAATATTATCTATAATTATAGGAGGTCTTGTTGGATATAATAGAGAGTATAAAAATAGGCCAGCGGGATTTAGAACTCATATGTTAGTATGTTTAGGAGCCACTATTGCAGCCTTAATTCAGGTACAAGTTGGTTATTTTGTACTTGAAGAAATAGCCAAGAATCAAGCTATGTCAAGTATATTACATGTTGATGTAGGAAGAGTTATATGCCAAGTTATATCAGGGGTAGGATTTTTAGGAGCAGGAGCTATAATTCAAACTAAAGGTACTGTAAAGGGTTTAACAACAGCTGCCTCTATGTGGGCAGTAGCAGGGGTTGGTATTGCTATAGGAATGGGATTCTATGTTATAAGCATTTTAAGTGGTGTTAGTATATTAATAGTTTTAATTTCTCTAAAGAAATTTGAAGATAGATTTATAATAAACACTAGAAACTTAAGTATAGAAATAAGGTGTAAAGATCTTAAAGCATTAAATGAAATAAATGATTTTTTTGAGGAATATCAAATAAAAATAAGTAATATTGAGTCAATTAGTGAAGAGGTTTATCAATATAAAATAGAAGCACCACAATTTGTAACAATAAATGAGATTATAAGTGGCCTTATAGCTAATGAAAATATAAGTAGAGTAAAGGAAATAAACTATAGTTGCTGAATGAATTTATATCATTTGGATAACTTTTCTAATTTTAGATAATACGGTACCTTATTTAATAAAAAATTTTATAAAATAATTAAAGTGTATTAAAAAATAAATTGTATTTAATTGTACTTTTCTTTTTAATACACTTTATTTATTATTATATGAAGTAATTATATTTTAAATATTATAATTTAGAATATCTTTAAATACTTTATTATGTTCTAGATCCTTACTTAAAGCTTGAATTATATATATTATATTTTTTTCTGAAATTTCATTTTGTGATGAGATGTTCCAAAGTATTAAATAGCTTTTTATTAGTTTATAAGTATTTATAAGTTTATGAATACTTTCATTTAAATTACCACCTGTATTAAAGGGTATTATATCCTTAAAAATTTGATTTACTAAGTAATTTTCAAATATGTATGAATACTTCTTAAAGTAAGTATCAAAGGATTTTAAGTCATATTTATGTATATTGTTAAATAAATTTTGATCCTTATTTAAATCTGATAACAATTTCTTTAGCCTAGTACCAATGACTTTTCTTAAAAGATTTTCATCTAAGATAATCTTAAAAAAATTATTAGTAATACTAAGTGGAATAATTTTTTTAGAATCAATAAATTCAGTTATATTTGATGGATATTCAGTTATTTTTTCAAGTAAATCTTCAATTTCATAAAAGTTTTCTTCAGTTTTTAGATCTTCTAGACTTTTATAAAAGGCTTTTAATAGACTTAGTCTCTCCTCAATAGAGAAATTTCTGTTTTGTATAATATTTATTGATATAATTCTTATATCCCAAAAATATTGAATTAAATTATCTGAACCTATAAAAGCTTCAGTATCTATTACTCTGCGTATTTCTAGGAAATCTTCAGGAAGTTCTTCTTCTATTTCTATAAATTCCATTTTTTCTTTATTTAAAAAAGCTTTAGAACAAATTTCTTCACAGGAAGGAAGTCCGCTTTTCTCATATATATCATCTATAATATTAAAAACTCTAGGATATCTTCTACAGGTTATAGATAAGTTTTCTTCGCCACATTTACCGTGAATTTCACAAAGTAAGTTTTCATTTAAAAAGAGGCATTTATTATCTTCTGTTATTTTCATAAATCCATAATTAAAAGAATCATCTGATTCAGAGTTTTTTATGTATTTTCCAGTTATTAATTCTTTTAGATTTCCTTTATCATTTTCATACTTTTTAAAAGTATTTTCATCTATGTTAATGTCCCAACCAGCACAACAAGTATCAGTGCAATTAGGACCTATGCATTTAAAAGTCTTCATATATTTTGGAATAAAAAAATTTGTTTTCAAAACAACACCATCTTTCGTGTAAAGTTATACTGCATTAATATTTTATCACTTAGTTTTATAAATAGTTAGTAATTTTTTTAGAAAGTAAAATTAGCAAAGAAATAAATTAATATATTAAATTTTCATTTGTAAAATTAATGAAAAAGTATAGTTTTTTTAGGGGTTCATGATTTAAATAATGTTATTATTTAGTTAGTTGGAAATTTTTATAAATAAATTCTTTTGATTTATATGAGAGGGGCGATAGTTTTGAATATTCAAATTAGAAATATGATAAAATCAGATATTATTAACTTTAATAAAGAGTTTAAATTACAAGGGTGGGAAAAACCTATTTCATTATTTGAGAAGTATTATGAAGAGCAAGAAAATGGAATTAGAAGAGTTTTTGTAGCATGTAATGATAAGCAAGTCCTTGGCTATGCAACACTAATTCCAAATGATGAAAATGGACCTTTTGCAAATAAGAAAATTCCTACTCTTCGTGATTTTAATGTTCTTGAGAAATATCAGAATAAAGGTATAGGTACAGCTTTACTTGATAAAATTGAAGATACTGTTAAAGAATATTCTAAAAGCATTTGTTTAGGGGTTGGGCTTCATTCAGGATATGGTTCTGCTCAGAGAATGTATATAAAAAGAGGGTACATTCCTGATGGTAGTGGAGTTTGGTATAATAATATGCTTTTAGAGCAGAATGCTCAGTGCAGAAATGATGATAATTTAGTATTGTATTTAATTAAAGAATTTATTTAATCTAAACAAGATATAAAAAACAGTTAAGCTTTGATGCTTGACTGTTTTTTTATTACATCAAGTACCTTTGATTTTTAATGTTTTATAAATAAAATTATTTGCTATAATAAATATTTGATAATCAAAATAATTCATGATATAATAATGACTTACAAAATTCTTTTATGAAGGAGAGTATATGAATACAACACATATAAAACAAGAAAATAAAACTAAGAAAAGATCGAGTAAGCTTAAAAAATGGATTTGTGGAATATTAGTAGGAATAATAATATGTATTATTTTAGCTTTAGGATTTGGAGGAAACTATTTATATAATTTAGCTATAAATCCAGATACACCAAAAGATATAGTCTTTGAATCAACTGAAAGTAGTAAAGATGTGGTTACAATAAATAGTACAAGTGGACCAGTAAGTATTTCAAGTGAAGAATGGCTTTTAAAGGAAAGTGGTTACGAAGATTTATATATGACTTCAAGAGATGGGCTAAAATTACACAATTATCTTATAAAAAAACCAAACTCTAATAAGTGGGTTATTACAGTACATGGCTATACATCTCAAGGAAAATTAACATCATACTATGCAAAAAACTTTTCTGACATGGGATATAATGTTATAATCCCTGATTTAAGAGGTCATGGCACTAGTGAAGGTGATTATATAGGAATGGGATGGGACGAGCGTTTAGATATAATAGATTTAATTAATTATATAATAAAAGAAGATAAAGAGGCAGAGATAGTTTTATATGGTATATCAATGGGGGCAGCTACAGTTCTTAATACATCAGGAGAAGAACTTCCAGAGAATGTTAAGGCCGTTGTAGCAGACTGTGGATATACTAGTGCATGGGATGAATTTGCTTATCAGTTAAATAAACTTTTTGGTCTTCCAGCTTTCCCTATGATGCATATAGCAAATTTAATAACAAAAATTAGAGCTGGCTATTGGATAAATGAATCGTCACCTATTGATCAAACTGCAAAATCAAAAACACCAACACTATTTATTCAAGGAGATGAAGACACCTTTGTTCCTTCCTTTATGGTAGAAGAACTTTTTAATGCCTCTTCTGCTGAAAAGGAAAAATTAATAATAAAAGGAGCTGGACATGCTAAGGCAAGTAAGGTTAATCCTAAACTTTATTGGGAAACAATAGATGGTTTCTTAAATAAATATGTTAGTTATTAGAAGCAAGAATATACTTGCTTCTTTTTATATTTGAGAAAATATATTAAATATGTATTATAGATATTTATAACTGAGATTTAACTGTTTAAAAAATATTTGACTAATAATTTATAGAAAATATTTACATAAAAGTAAAATTATGTTAAGATAGAGTTGATAATTAATTTAATATTTAAGGGGGAGTTTATGAAAGTTTTGAAGAGAATAGGAATTATCGTGCTAATTTTAAGTATTATGATATTAATTCTTTTTAAGAAAGATAGTGTTAGTAATAATGTTATAACTAAATATGAACTAAAAGAAGAAAATATATCATTAGAAAAAAATACATCATCAAAAGAAAATATATCAGTTGATGAAGAAAATATAATCAATAACTTAAATGAGATAGGATCAAATATAAGAAATTTTGGTAGTGATGGTAGTCAAATTACAGCAAATTTTTTTAAGAATAAACTTAATGAATATGGTTATGATGTTGAATTTCAAGAATTTGATATATATAAGCAAAATATTGATTCAACTCTATATGTAAAACATAGTAGTGATTATTTTGATTTTAATCCATATAATTCAGATTCTTTAGGTAAAGGAAGAAATATAATTGCAAAGAAGAATAATAATAGCAATAACAAAAAAACTTTATATTTAAGTGCTCACTATGATTCAACAGATTACACAACTGGAGTTATTGATAATGCGACTGGATGTGTTGTTTTACTTGAGTTAGCAAAAGTATTACAAAATTTTGAGGGAGATATAAATATTAAATTTTTATTCTTAGATGCAGAAGAATATTTTAGATATGGATCTAAATATTTTGTTTCAAAATTATCTGATGAAGAAAAAAACAATATTATTGGTTGTATAAATGTTGATATGGTTGGAGAAAAAAATGCTGGAAATATAGTAATGCAAACAACTAGTGGTAACAAAAACATAATTTCTTCTCTAATAAGTAAAAGTTTAGGTAATAAATTTTTATTAAGTGAAGGTGGTTTTTCAGATGATCTTTCTTTTTATATGGGAGAAATTCCGGTTGTGACTTTTGCAAATGAGAAATCTAATTTTAATTTAGATTTAGAAGATAAGAATACACAAATTAATAATGTTGACACAAAAATTATAAAAGATTTTTGTGAAATACTTACTAATTTTCTTATTAATTTAGAGTTAAATAATTATAATGAAGGATTAAAAGCAATTGAAACAGTAGGAAGTAGTGAAAAAGATATAAGAGTTATAAATGGATTTGAATTAAAAAAAATTGAAGAAAGTTATATAAATAATGGGTTTGATGTTAAATTTAAATATATCTATGAAAAAGATAAATTAAATTTTTCTTTTAGCGAATTCCCAGTAAAATTTATTTCTACAGAAGTATATAAAAACTATATACAATCTAATTCTGATAATACATGGTTTTACGAAATAAATGAAAATAAAATTTTGGTTAAAAATGATTCTGCTTTTTATGAATTTTCAGGAAATATACCAATTAATGAATTAGTTGAAGTTGTTGAAGTATTTTTTAAAGAAGAATACTATTCTTTATTTGAAAAATATCCATTATCAAGATTAATTAATTAATATTAATAAACATATTAAAAAAGTTTAAAATAAGAATAATAATTTAAATTTCTCTCTGAAAAGTATATGAAAAATATTCATTAAAGTCTACTTTTTAGGGAGTATTTTTATATATTTATATAAATTACTTAGGATAATATTCAAAGATTTAAGGTTAAATTAAACAACCGCACACTAATTAAAGTGTACGGATTATAAATTTTATAATATCTATTAAATTAAGATAAATTTTTTATTACATAGCAGCTTTAGGTGAAAATTTAGATTTAAGCACTCCTATTATAGCAGGTAAAATAGAAACAACTATTATACCTATAATAACTATTGAGAAATTTTCAGCAACAATTTTTATATTACCAAAGAAATATCCTAAACTTGATACAAGTATAACCCAAATAAATCCACCAACTGCATTGTAAGTTAAAAAGTTTTTATACTTCATTGTTCCTATACCTGCAACAAAGGGTGCAAAGGTACGGATTATAGGAATAAATCTAGCTATTATTAAGGTTTTTCCACCATATTTATCATAATAAGTATTAGTTTTATCAATATACTCTTTTTTTATAAGCTTAGAATTAGCAAGTAATTTGCTACCTAAAAATTTACCGATACTATAGTTTAAAGTATCTCCAAGTATGGCTGCAATTAATAATAATGGTACTAATATGTAAATATTAATCATACCTAAAGCGCAGAAAGTAGCTGATGCAAATATTACTGAATCTCCAGGAAGAAAAGGAGTTACTACTAATCCTGTTTCCGCAAGGATTATTAAAAATAAAACCAAGTAAGTCAAGGTTCCATAATTATTGATAAAAACACCTAGATATTTATCTAAATGTAATATTAAATCAAAAAAATTGCTTATTAAGTTCATAAAAAATCTCCTAACTAAAATGAACGATCTGTTAAGTTAAATGAACATTGCTCTTTTCAACTTTTGAGAATACAATGAGTTTGCGAAAAACATTTATCCC